>Ga0134128_10000602_pt1 | contig 49270 bp, 41 predicted proteins | sample KB31754_FD_96462 | JGI IMG/M metagenome (GOLD analysis project Ga0134128, IMG submission 96462) | Terrestrial soil microbial communities with excess Nitrogen fertilizer from Kellogg Biological Station, Michigan, USA - KB3-175-4 | ecosystem: Environmental > Terrestrial > Soil > Unclassified ... | reverse complement strand
GCGCCCGCGGGGAGATTCCGCCCCGGCTACGCCGGCGCGGAATCTCCCCGCGGAAAAGAGGAAGGCAGGGTGACACTTCTATTTGAGCTAAAAAGGTGACACTTCTATTTCTTTACAACAGCGGTCGAAAACGGACATTGAAACATGTGGATGGAACCGTGCTTTATTTGCGGAGCATGCGCGGTTGCTGCCGGTAACCGCCCGATACTCGCTTGCACATTCGCGGACGGTTCAGCGATCGGATTCAGCGCTTTGGGTCGCGAAGGCGCAAGCGACGTGGGCAGCGGGCACGGCGAACGAGTGCGACCTTTTCTCTCGTTTGCGCGACACGGCGCATGAAAAATCCCGTGATGATTGAACATCACGGGAATATGCGCCGGGCTGCGGAATCTTTCTTTAGGCGGCTGCGGGTTCGGGCTTATATTTGCGCGCGACCGGCTTGGTCACAAGGCCCATGCGGATGGCCTTGGTGCTAACCTTGATCCGGCAGATGCGCCCGTTAATGACGGCTCGCACCTTCTGAATGTTGGGACGGAACTTTCGGCTCGAGATGCCGGTGATTTTGGTCCCGACGCCGCCCAGATACTTGGCTTTGCCGCGATGGGTCACTTTGTGGCCAAAGCGGGTCTTCTTTCCGGTAAAATGACAAACGCGTGGCATTGCATGAACCTCGTAATCGTTAGCTGTTTCGAGCCGGGCATTGTACAAAAGAGGGACGGGGAATACAAGGACCCCGTTCAACCCAATAAAAAATGGCTTGGATACGCCAGCTTAGTCACGCGTAGCCGTGACCTGCTCGGCAACCTTCTGCCATTTGTCATTCGTTTTGATCAGTGTATCGGTGATGCGATAGCTGCCGGTGAGATCGAAGTCGCCATGCTTGCCGCTAATGGCCAGCGTAGCGGTGACGACGGCGGCATTGCCATAGATTCGCACGTTCACGTCATCCAGCTTCACCGAATCGAGCACGAGCGTGTGGTCGCGGATATCGGAGACGTATTTCTCCTTGTCCAACATGGCCCCGGTCGGCCCGGTGAGGGTGAAATCATCGGACAATTGCCCCTCGACCTTCTTGGCGTCACCCGCCTTACTGGCGTCGGCCCAATCTTTCTCGAGCTTCGCCACGGCCTCCTTCTGGGCAGCTGAATCCGGCGCGGAGTCGGTTGCCGCGACCAATACGGGAAACAGAAAACCAATCGAAAGAATCGCTATGCAATATCTCATTGGAATTGCTCCTGTCTCAACTAAAATATGAACCCCCATCGCCCTCGAGCGAACTAAGACCTGCATCCCGCTATTGCAACTCTTCCCCGATCGTAACCAATACGCGTTCTTCGGCCGGCACATCCTGGTGTGCCTTGAGCGTTGACCCCGTTGGATCAGGCTCGCCCTTTGGCCAGATGTGGAAGCCGCCGCGATCATCGGGCAGCTTCCAGGTGCCCCAGAGCCAAAGGCCCTGGCCATCGTTGAAGCCTTCGTAGGATACCTGATGTTGGGCGATGTACGCTTTGACCAAATGGCATCGGCCCGATTTCAGGTCATACGTGCCGCTCATGACGAAGTGGCCGACCATGTCGCGCCCTTCGCCGGAGATTGTGCCCTCGGAAAACTCCAGCGCCAATCGCATCCATTGCCGGCCATCTATTCCGCGTTGGATCCAGAAGCCTTTCCACTCGCCGCTGGGAAAGCGGGGATCAAGCTCCGGCTTGCGTGCCCGGGGTGCCGGGCGGTTGCTGGATTTGGAATCGTGCGGGCTCATGGCTGTTGGATATTACCAAGTTCCGTACCCGTGCGGAGCGTGCACTAGCATTCGCCAGCGGGTAACAAGTCCATTCTTTGTCACTACCAAAGCGTTTAGTGAAAGCGTCGAGGCTGGCGTCGCGCGCCGTGGACAATTTTCAAAATGAACACGCGTGCCGGATTGTCAGTGACACGATAGTAGACCAAGTATGGTTGCACGACCATCGAATGGACGGCCGTTCTGCGCCGCCTGCTGTTTGCAACGATTTTAAATCGGTATGGCATCGACTGCAGCGAATAAATCGCGTTCAAAAGCACATCGGCAAAGGCTGCCGCATTCTGTGGCGAACGTGCACGGAGGTAGCGCGCAATTGCTTCGAAATCGGATATCGCTTCACTCGTCAGATGAATGCGGTATCTGGCATCCACAGTTCTTTACTCGGTGAATTTCGCCCGGATTTGATCCTTTATTTCGTCAAGATCGCGGAATTCCCCCCGTTCAACCTGATCTTCAGCCCGATCAATTGCGTCCAGGGTCTTCTCATCAAGCGGTTCTGTTTCCAACTCGTTCAAAGCTTCCAGCGCTGCATGAACCACGTCGTCGGCTGATTGATACCCGCCCTGCTGCAGCCGTTGCTCCAGGAGCTTTTGCGTTTCCGGGCTAAGAGAAATGTTCATGCGTTGCCTCCCGGCTAATTCTATCCATTTGAGGCTGGAAATTCACTCCGGCGTCAGCATCGTCATCAGCGCATCGGCTTGCAGCGCTTCCAGTTTTTCCGGCTGCTCGAAGAGTTCCAGAAGTTGCTGGGCGCGCTCGTGTGGTAAACGGTTTTCGACGCTGGATAGGAATTTCTTTTTTAGGAGTGGCGTGGCATCGGCGCGCCGGCGGCGGTGGCCGATGGGATATTGCACTTCCACACGCGGCGTCGAAGTGCCATCGGTGAAAAAGACCTGCACGGCATTGGCGATCGATCGCTTGTCGGGGTCGAGATAATCACGTGAATAAGTCGGGTTTTCGCTCACGTGCATCTTGGCGCGCAAGGCATCGATTCTTGGATCGGCGGCAAAATCATTTTCATAATGCGCGGCAGTCAGCGTCCCAAAAATCAGCGGAATCGCGACCATGTACTGCAGGCAATGATCACGATCGGCCGGGTTATTCAATGGCCCGGTCTTGCTGATGATGCGCACGGCCGATTCCTGCGTTTCGATCACGATGCGATCCACCTCCGTCAGGCGCGGAGCGACGGTCGAATGAAGTTGCAGCGCAGCTTCGACGGCAGTCTGAGCATGAAACTCAGCGGGAAAAGAGACTTTGAACAGCACATGCTCCATCACGTAGCTGCCGAGCGGTCGAGAGAGCATAATGGGCTTGCCGCGAAAAAGGGCATCCTGAAACCCCCAGATCGGCGCGGTGAGGGCGGAGAGATAGCCGTCTTCTCCGCGAAGGGCCATTAGGGCATGCCAGACGCCTCGGCTCGTTTCATCGCCGGCGGCCCAGCTCTTTCGCGGGCCGGTGTTGGGAGCGTGACGGTAGGTTCGCAAAGCGCCGCCATCGATCCAGGCGTTGGCAAGGGCATCGATAATCTGCTGCTTGGTGCCACCTAAGAGGCGCGTGGCGACGGCGGTCGTCGCGATGCGCACGAGCAACACATGATCGAGCCCAACGCGATTGAAGGCATGATCAAGAGCCAGAACGCCCTGAATTTCATGGGCTTTAACCATGGCCGACAGCACATCGCGCACCGTCGGACGACTCCCTGACGGCGGCCAATTCAGCGCGGCACCGGCGCGGCAGAGGTAGTCGGATATCGAGAGAATCCCGCCAAGATTGTCCGATGGATGGCCCCACTCGGCCGCGAGCCAGGTGTCGTTGTAGTCGAGCCAGCGCACGAGGCAGCCGTTGTTGAATGCGGCGCGCACGGGATCCAATTCGAATTTCGTACCGACCACGCGCGCTCCGCCGACGAGTGTCGCGCCCGGCACGACGGGTCCGAGCCTCTGCAGACATGCCGGGAAATTCAGGGCCAGCAGCATGCAGGCGATGGAATCCATCAGGCAGAGGCGAGCTGTCGCAAAAGCTTCATCGCTTTCGATGACGGTATCTACGACATAGCTTGCGATGTCGGTAAGCACCGCGTCGGGAGGCGGTCGCTGTGCGCTGGGCACCGGCTCGTTCATGAGAATCCCTTCGAGTCGAGGCAAAGCGTTGTCTGGAGGGCGGCAGTCCGCTGCCGCCGCGAGTTGTCGAGAACGATCACTTCGCGGCGGTCGCGGCGTCGCAGGAGCGACGCCCTCCAATCCCTTGTCCGTCACTCACCGTTCATTGATCGCGGTCCATTTTTGCGGCGGCAGACCAACATATTCAGCGGTCGGCCGAATTAGACGATTATCCGCTCGCTGCTCGGCGACATGCGCCGCCCATCCCGCGGTCCGCGACATCACGAAAATCGGCGTAAAGAGTGGTGTCGCGATGCCCAGAAGATGAAAAGCCGTCGCACTATAGAAATCGAGATTGGGAAACAGCTTCTTCTGTTCCCACATGACCTTTTCGATCACTTCGGAGATTGCATAAAGACGCTCCTCGCCCGCTTCGTCGGAAAGGCGCTTGGCCCACCTCTTGATGATGTTCGAACGCGGGTCGGACACGGTGTAAACACGATGTCCGAACCCCATGATCTTTTCTTTCTTCTCCAAGGCTTGGAGGATGCCAGCTTCGGCTTCCTTTGGATTGGCGAATCGCTCAATCAATTCCATCGCAGCTTCATTCGCACCGCCATGCAATGGACCCCGAAGCGCGCCGATCCCGGCGGTGATCGCGGAATAGAGATCGCTGAGGGTTGAAGCGGTCACCCGCGCGACGAACGTGCTGGCATTAAACTCATGCTCCGCATACAGGATCAATCCCACATCCAGGGCCCGCTGATGCTCAGGTGAAGGACTCTTTCCATGCAGCAATTTGAGGAAATGGCCGGCGATGGAAGGCTCGTCGCTGGTGGTTTGGATACGCTTTCCATCCCGCGCGAAATGAAACCAGTAGAGCAGCGCGGACGGGAAAATCGCCAAGAGCCGCTCGGTCACTTCGTACTGGCGATCAAATGATCCCTCCGGCTCCAGGCATCCCAGCACCGAGCAAGCCGTTCGCATCACATCCATTGGATGAGACGTCGCCGGCAGAAGCTCGAGGGCCGAGCGCAAGGCAGGCGGAACTTCGCGCTGTTTTTTGAGCCGGCCATTGAACGCATCGAGCTCTTTTTGCGAGGGAAGCTTTCCATGCAGGAGCAGCCAGGCCACTTCTTCGAATGATGCATGGCCGGCCAGGTCTTCGATGGAGTAGCCGCGATAGGTGAGGCCGAGGCCTTCTTTGCCGACGGTTGAAATCTCCGTTTTCCCCGCCACCACTCCCGCCAAACCGCCGGCTTTCTTTTCGCTCATGGTCGCTCCGATTCATCCTAGGCCTGGAGGGCGGCAGTCCTCTGCCGCCGCGATTTGGGCAAAGTGTAAGTTCGCGGCGCTCGCGGCGTCGCAGGAGCGACGCCCTCCAATGCGCATTATTGCTCTTTTTCTTTGTCGAAAAGAGCATCGAGTTTCTTTTCGAATTCGTGATAGCCGAGTACGCGATAAAGTTCATCACGCGCCTGCATTTTGGAGACTTCTGCTTTCTGGGTGCCATCGCGACGGATCGTTTGATAGGCGCTTTGAGCCGCTGCGCTCATGGCGCGGAACGCGCTTAGGGGATAAAGAACGAGTCGAATCGCCGCCTGACGCATCTCATCTAAGGTGAAGAGCGGCGTCTTGCCAAACTCTGTTAAATTCGCGAGGACCGGCGCAGAAACCGTTGAAGTGAACATGCGATAATCATCGAGAGTGCCCATCGCCTCGGCGAAAATCATATCGGCGCCTGCAGCAAGATAAGCCTGGGCACGATCGATGGCCGCATTAAATCCCTCGCCGCTGTACGCATCCGTGCGGGCCATGATGACAAACGATTCATCCGATCGCGCATCCAACGCTGCCTTGATTCGGTCGCACATTTCGTCCGGGGAAACCAGAGCCTTGCCCGGCCGATGGCCGCAGCGTTTGGCCTGCACCTGATCTTCCAAATGGATGCCTGCGACGTTGGCTCGAATCATTTCACGCACGGTGCGCCCAATTGAAAATGCTCCGCCAAATCCGGTGTCGGCATCGACCAGCAGCGGAAGATCGCAGGCCGCCGTGATCCGGCTGGCATCGGTGATGACATCGTTGAGCGTGGTGATGCCCAGATCGGGCAAGCCGAAACTGCTATTGGCCACGCCTGCGCCGGACAAGTAGATCGCCTTGAAACCGGCATCGCGCGCCAGCAGCGCCGAGTAGGCGTTGATCGTGCCCACGATCTGCAAAGGGCGCTCGCTTTCAATCGCGGCACGAAATCGGGCTCCAGCGGTCAGATGAGTGCTCATTTTGTCTGCTTATACCTCTAATAACGGATCGCGTGCTTTGGGCGGCCCGTCGAAAAGCGTTCCGATCCCGCTCGATCTCATTGACTTCCATTGCAATTTGAAATATTGCTCTGTGAGATTTTACACTTTTGAAATTTACGCACCTCGCCATGTGCGCAGAATTCTGCTAAATGCTGGGCGGCAAGACACTGCACGGGCCGTTGCCGAAGTTCATGTTTAGTTCCGGCACGCCATTCGCGGATCGCCGTCCGCAATTTTAATTGCGGGGCTCTGGCGACGGTGAAGTCGGGGCGGCCGAAAGCGAAGAAACAAGACGAGTTTGAGAATTTATCAGGAGGTCATGGATGTCAGAGTTCATCGAGACACTGGAATCACGCCGGCTTCTGTCGGCTAGCCCCACGATCCTGGCCGACCAGGCAGCGATTCTTGCCAATCGGACCGCCATCAAGACCGATCATCTTAATTTGAAAACGAAATTGGCCACCGATCGCGCCAATGAAGCCGCCTCATTGGCGGCCCAAAAAGCAACGCTCAAGAGCGATATCACGAAGCTAAAAGTGGATCGCGGCAATGCAACTGCCGTATCCGCCGACCAAGCCGCCATCACGGCCGATCGCCTTGAGTTGAAGACGATCCAGGTAACCGGTAAAACAAACATGGCCTCAGATATCGCGGCCAACAAATTACAGATCGCAACCGATACGACGAATTTGAAGAATGCCATTCAAAAACTTGCATCCGACCGCCGCGCCGGTCTATAAATGGATGCATTGATTTTCAGTCTTCGCGACGTTTAGCGGTTTGCCCCGCCGGCGTCGCTTGTCGAAGGTGGTTTCCCCCGTGAAGGTTCCCCCCCTCCTTCACACCCGCCTTCGACTTTTTTATGCGCCGATTTTTCGATGCCCCGCCTGCATAGCTCATCCGTTAACGCCCGTCTTCATCGCTTGTAAGATAGTTCGGACTGACTCAATTCCGTCCAGACGAGATTCAATTGATGCGATGGTGGCTGCTTAGTTTTGGGATTCTGGGGCTAATGCTTGCTCCCCGGGCTCTGCGCGCCGCAGATGCGCCCAGCCCAGCGGGAATAGAATTCTTCGAAAAGCAGATTCGCCCGATCCTTGCCGAGCAATGCTACAAATGCCACAGCACCAAAGCGGAAAAGCTTAAGGGAGATTTGCTGCTGGATTCTCGCCAAGGTGTCCTTCGCGGCGGAAAAGATGGCCCGGTCATCGCGCCCGGCCATCCTGATAAGAGCCGACTGATTGACGCTATCCGCTACTCCGATCCCGATCTTCAGATGCCGCCCAAGCATCAGCTTTCGGCCGCACAAGTCGCGGCCTTCGAGCAGTGGATCAAGATGGGCGCACCGGATCCACGCAATGAACCGTTGGCCGCGACGGCAGTTCCTCAGCCTTACAACTGGGAAGAGGCCAAAAAGTTCTGGTGCTTCCGGCCCGTGCAGGAGCCGCCGGTGCCGACGGTGAAGGATTCATCCTGGCCGCTGACTCCGATGGACAATTTCGTTGAGAAGTCGTATGAGGCCCATCATCTCAAGCCGGTGAAGATGGCCGACAAGCGCACGCTGATTCGTCGCGCCACGTACGATCTGACTGGACTGCCGCCAACGGTGGATGAGATTGAAGCATTCCTGAATGACAATTCGCCCAATGCATTTGAGAAAGTCGTCGATCGGCTGCTCGCTTCTCCCGCTTACGGCGAAAAATGGGGCCGGCACTGGCTCGATCTGGTGCGCTATGCCGACACGTCAGGTTGCAATAGTGATTTCCCGATTCCGCAGGCCTACAAGTATCGCAATTGGGTGATCGACAGCTTCAATCGCGATGAGCCTTACGACCAGTTCCTTCGCGAGCAGCTTGCCGGCGATCTGCTGCCATCCCACAACAATGCCGAGCGCGATGAGCACGCGATTGCCACGGGATATCTCGCAATCTCCCGGCGATTTGGCTCGCGCAACAATGAGTTTTATCTCACCATCGACGATACCATCGAAAACCTCGGCAAGGTGATGCTCGGCCTGAGCATCAATTGTGCCCGCTGCCACGACCACAAGTTCGACCCGATTTCAAACGACGACTACTACGCCCTCTACGGCATCTTCGACAGCACCAAATACTCCTTCCCCGGCACCGAAATCTACAAGCACCCCAAGGACCTGATCCCGCTGGGCAGCGAGCGCGAAGCCAAGGCGATTCGGGCGTACGAAGCTACGCTGGCGGATCTGGATGACCGTGCTGAGAAGCTGCTTCGCGAGCGCGATGCTCTAGCATCGCGCGAAAAGGCGGCGAAGCATCCGACAACCGCTCCCTCCACTCAACCCGTCCGCACCAGCGCGCAGGCGATGTCCGATCTGGCGATGACCAAAGAGGAAACCCGCCAGCTCGAAATGAACCCGCCGCCGGGTGAGATGGCGTACGGCGCTACCGAAGGCAAGGCGCACGATGCGCGGATGCTGCGAAAGGGAAATCCAGCCGACCTGGGAGATGTCGTGCCGCGCCACTTCCTGACCGTCCTGGGTGGCCAAAAGCTTCCCTCAAGCGAGAAAGGCAGCGGACGCCTCGAGCTGGCCAATTGGATCACCGATCCACACAACCCGCTCACCGCCCGTGTGATGGCCAATCGCATCTGGCAATTCCATTTCAATGTCGGCCTGGTCAAGACGCCTAATGATTTTGGGGTGCGCGGCCAGCGTCCGACCAATCCCGCCCTGCTCGATTACCTGGCGACGCAATTCGTGAAAAATGGCTGGAGCATCAAGAAGATGCACAAGCTGATCATGCTCTCGCGGGTGTATCAGCTTGCCAGCACCGAAGACGAGCAGGATGCGCGGCTCGACCATGCTGACGATTATTACTGGCGGCAGAATCCGCGCCGGCTGTCGGCCGAAGAAATTCGCGACAGCGTGCTGATGGTCAGCGGCGACCTCGATCGCACGCCCGGCGGCCCCCAGCCCTTCCCGCCGATGACGCAATGGCGCTTCAGCCAGCATCGGCCGTTCGTCGCCGACTATCCCAGCAACAAGCGCAGCGTCTATCTGATGCAGCAGCGCATCCGCAAGGAGCCTTACCTGTCGATTTTCGACGGCGCCGATACCAACGACACCACACCCGATCGCCCTTTAAGCACGACGGCCATTCAGGCGCTGTTCATGATGAACGATCCGTTCATGCACGATCAGGCGGACAAGCTTGCCGTGCGCGTCGCACTGGCATTTGGCGACGAGCCGAGCCGGATTGATTACGCCTATGAGTTGTGCTTCGGGCGTCATGCCGAGCCGGATGAGGTTCGCATGGGCGTGCAATACGTCGCCGCCACCGAAGCGCAGCTTCAGAACAGTTCCGTCCCCTGGGACCAGCGCTTCCGCACCGCCATGGGCAGCTACATGCGCGTGCTGCTGAGCAGCAACGAGTTTGAATTCCTCGATTAGCCCATCCAAATGCAACAGTGCAACACTTTTGCGCGCTGCTTTTGTTGCATTCCATACGCAAAAATGACGTAAGTCATTCATGCACCTGCCGTTATACATTCGTGAATATGACTGAGCTCGATGCAACACCTGTTGCATTTGTTGCATTTAGATATGTCTATATGTTTGACCGCTAACGACCCGTGCATGATCACTTGGAACGCCGACCCCCACGTCGGCACTACTGAGAGCCGACGTGGACGTCGGCGTTCCGTACAACTGCCAGTCTCGGATATGCGTCAGTTGATCTTACGCGCCGCCTAAGATGCCCGATGGACCCGACACAGCAAGATTCGCAGATCGCGCACTGCCCGCGCTGCGGCACCGAATTTCAGATCACCGCGACATCGCCAATTCTGCAATGCCCCGCCTGTGGCGAGCAGTTTTTCCCTCCCGAGCCGGTCGGAGAATTCATTGAGGCTACCGAATCACCCGGGCCCAAACCCTCTTCCGAAGAAGAACTCAGCGGCATGCGCATCCGCCAGATCTCCGTCATGCGCCGCGCGGCTTATCGTACCCGCTCCTACTACATCATTGGCCTGGGAGCATGCGTCGTCATCGCCATCGAGCTTTGCCTGATGATCGTCCGCTCGATCCGAGAAACCCATCTGCATTTTCGTACGTCAAGCTTGTTTGCATTTGCCGCCTACTGTCTTTTTCTGATAGGCGCGATCGCCGGCGGATTTTTCTTCGCACGCCGACTCATCGAGCTGCAACAGGAAATTCGCCAGTCGCTTCAGAAAGAGCCTGCCGCGCAGCCCGATTTTTCGTCTCTTCAAGACGGCACACAACATATTCGGGAATTGGAGCAGATGCAGAAGCCGGATGGATCGGAATAAATCGGTACCGTCAACGGAAATTGCTGAGCTTTCCGTCCTTCACATCGGCGGAAATCTGGGGTTGTCGCTCCGCGCCATTTGCATAGGTCCAGGTTATCTCTGTGGGACCCTGGCTCGATGGCCGACCGAGAATTGCCGTCACCTCTTCGACACTCATCCCATCATGCAAAGCCTTCTGGTCGAATAAAATCTTCATCGAATCATAGAAACCCAGGAACAGCGGCCCCCCAGGAGCCCGAGGTAGATAAACTCCATCAGGCCCCTTTGGGAAAAAGCGGGGAATGTTCGCCGACAGCTCGGCAACCGCAACGATACGCTGTCGTAGCTTTACATCCTCTGGATGAAAATGGAGGTATTCCAGAGGGGGGTCAGTCACGGACGCATCAAACCCCGGAAGCGGAGATTGAGGCGGATTCCCATGCTCGAGGATTCCCACGCACCAATCCGCGAGCTTGCGCAAATATGGCCCATCGATCCCTGCCGCGCGCTGCGCAAGCAGATAAAAAATCTGTCCTCGCTTTGCCCGGTTTTTATCCAGTTGTCCCATTAGATACAGCGCGAGCCCCTCGTTTTCTGTATGAATCATTGCATTTACCAGCTCTATCGTTCCGGGGTGCGGATATTCTCCCTTGGATGGGCCAAGAAATATCCGCAATTCATCAAGTTGGGCCGCCGTTGGCACTTGAAGACGCTGAGCTGGCGGGAGATCGCTTACAATTAAGGTGATGTGGTTGCTTTCCAGCTTACCAGACCATGCAGACGGCCTCGCACTTGGCACCTCGTACTCAAACCAGAATGTGTACGTCCCGGGCTGATGAAAAGATGCTGCATCATCGGGTTCGAGCGTCTGAGCGCCTAGCCAACCCTTGATAGAAGCGTTGAGACGGCCGTCGAAAAGACAAATGAATTCGGACCCGTCCGGCGGAATTTGGCTTAACAGAACCCGAGCACGAGAAGCTGAAGGGAACACCCGTCCATTTGGAATTCGGACATGCAGCGACGTGTGCAAACGCATTTCGTTTGCCGTTGCTGTCATTCGAACTGATTTTCCGGAAACTCCCTTAATGCTTGCAATGAACTGGAATGGTTCGCCTGGATGGTAGGAGCGAGTCCCTCCCTCAGGTGAAATTGCTAAACGCCCCCGAAGGCCATTTACCGCTTCGCCCCATTTCAGTTCCGCCTCTTTCGTCTGGAGTCCATCGGCTTTCACATGGCCGGGCGTCTGCATAACGGCAAGCGCGTAGACGGCAAAAACAAGCAAAGCTCGAGAATTCATTGCGAACCCCCGTTGAAGTGGCCGAGATCTTCGGCTGTGAGCTCGGGAATTTTAGGAAATAGCGATAACTGCATTACGCTACTTTTCCTTCTTCATCCTTAGGCTTACCTTTTGTTGCATGAGTGCAATCAAAGTTGGAATCATCGGCGGCAGCGGAATGGGGGACGCTTTGGGGGCGAAGGCCGAGGGGCAGCGGCACGAGATTGACACGCCATTTGGGAAGCCAAGCGACGCGATCGTGGAGATGAATTGGGAGGGGCTGCCGGTTTATTTTCTTTCGCGGCACGGGCCGGGGCATATGCTGGGACCGACGCAGGTGCCGTTTCGGGCCAATATTTTTGCGCTCAAGACGCTGGGGGTGACGCATTTGATTGCCTCCGGAGCGGTGGGATCGTTGCGGGATGAGTATAAGCCGCGCGATCTGGTGATCGCGGATCAGATTATCGACAAGACTTCAAAGCGGGCTGGGACCTTTTTCGAACATGCGGCGGTTCACGTGGAATTCGCGGAACCGTTTTGTCCGGTGTTGCGTCAAATTCTCATCGAGCAAGCGAATGGCGAGCAGGCGCGAAGCGGGCAAGCCGGGAATGGAGAGCCGTCTGCGCCGTCTTTCACTGTTCACCAGCGCGGATGCTATGTCTGCATGGAGGGACCCGCGTTTTCGACCCGCGCGGAGAGCCTGATGCATCGCCTGTGGGGCGGCGACCTGATCGGGATGACGGCGATGCCCGAAGCCAAGCTGGCGCGCGAAGCGGAAATGGCTTATGCGCTGGTGGCCCTGGTGACGGACTATGATTGCTGGCGGAAAACGCCACCAAAAGGTGATGCGTCTGCGGCCAGTCCCGAGCAAAGTCGAGGGGCGGATGCCTCGAAACTGCTTGAGGAGATCATTGCCAATCTGTCGGCGGCGTCGGACAATGCGGTAGCGCTGATCCGCCGGGCCATCGGACACATGGCGGCCCATCGCGATGCGCTTGCGCCGTCGCCGGCACACGATGCCTTGAAGCTGGCGATCTGGTCGGACAAGTCGCGTTTGCCGGCCGACGAGGTGGAACATTTGGCGCCGCTGTGGATAAGGTATTTCAGATAGGAGTCCCCGCAATCGCGCCCAGGTTTGGCGCGACGCACGGACGGCGGGGAATCGATCCTGGGAGTCCCTATGCTGAGCCGTTGGAAGCATGTCGCCCTGGTTTTTTCCGCAATCGCTGCCATCGCCTGGCTCGCATTTTTGCCCGCGTCCGCAAACGCGCAAGGCGTTGTTGCCCCCGCTTCTCAGCCAGGCCTGGGCGCGCTGGATCCCGACAGCTTTTATGGCAAAGAACCCAGTGAAGGCGTGTACGTTCGCGACTCAGCCGGCGCCGTCGAAGAGCTGATGCTGGCGCAGAAGATGGAGCGCCTAAAGAATTGGAAGAACTCAGCTGAGCTGTATCAGGAAGTCATCAACAAATACCTCGATCGCGTCGTCCCCGCCCGCATCGATCGCGATAACAAGATTTATCAATACACCAGCATCCTCGGCCCCGTGCAGGAACATCTGGCCAAGTGGCCTAAAGAGGGGTTGGATGTTTATCGATCCCGCTATGAAGCGGTTGCCGAGGCGGATTTGGCCAAAGGCGCTCCAGACGACGCGGCCACGCTGAATCGCGTTTACCTCGTCTATTTCGTCACCGATGCCGGCAAGCAGGCCGGTATCACGCTGATGGATTTGTACATGGAGCAGGGGCAGTTCCCCGCCGCCGCCTGGATCGGCCAGCGGCTGTTGAGCCTCCATCCCAATCTCGGCACCGATCGCCCTGCCGTGCTCTTTCGCACAGCGCTCGCCGATCACTTTGCGGGCAACTCCGCCGGCGCGCAGGAGTGCCTCAAGGCGCTGCACGATACGTTTCCCAACGAGCATGGCACCGTGCGCGGCAAAGACGTCGTGCTGGCCTCTGATCTTTCCGAAGAACTGCAAACGCCGCTCGTGAAGAGTCGCGAAGCAACCTCCGACGCCTGGCCCATGTTTGGCGGCGATGACAGCCGCGCTCGAATTTCACCCGGTTCGGGCAAGCCCGGCGCGCGACTTTATGCCATCACGCTGGCCAAGCCTGCCGCACTCGAAGGCGGCGGAGCAAACCACGAAACGATCGCCCAGCAGGTGAAGAACATCACCGAACAGGGGCTGACGCTCGGCGTCATGCCGGTCGTCGATCGCGGCGAACTGTTTTTCCAGGACGGCGCGCATGTTTATGCAGTGAGCGTCGAGAGCGGCGTACCCTTGCCCGGCTGGGCGCAGAGTTGGCCCGATGGTGTCTACACGCTGCCGGGCGTGACCTCCGTCCCTCGCGCGCAGCAGACCTGCGTGACGCTGACCGAGCGCAGCGTGCTGGCCATCATGGGCATGCGTGATTACGAATCGATCTGGCGCGGGATTACACCGGACGATAAGACGCGACTCGTTTGCCTCGATCGCGCAACGGGCCGGGAAAAATGGAGCGTCAGCATCGGGCAGATCGCCGGGCTGTCTGAATCGGAGCGCATGCTACAACTGGCAGGCTCGCCGCTGGTCGTGGGCGATAGCGTGCTGGTGTTCGGCGTCGCGGGAAAACAGGCCGGATTTGAGGATGCCTATGTCGTCTGCTTTGATCTGAATACCGGCAAACATCGCTGGTCCACTTACGTCGCCAGCAGCGCGCCGACCACGATGCTGGGCATGCAGATGCCGCCGCTGTCGGATAATTCATCGCACCTGGCCTACGCGAGCGGGCGCGTTTTCGTACAGACGAATCTCGGCGCCGTCGCTTCACTGGATGCCTATACCGGCAGCATCGATTGGCTCGACATCTATCCGACCGAGCACCCGGTTGAAGTTCGCCGCGGCCGGTTCTGGGGCAATCAGCCGCCCGGCTCCACGCAGCCGCTGGCCAAGCCCTGGGCTTACAACCCCATCATGGTGCGGGATGGGAAAGTCTTCTCGCTGCCGACCGACAGCAAGAACATCCTGATCTACGACGCGGGGACCGGAGCCGAAATCAAGCGCATCGATCTGAACGACGTCAATTCGCGATGGCAGCAGGACTACCAGAGCTTCGACAGCGATCCCTTCGATCGCGTCGATACCTTGGTGGGCGTGATCGACGACAAGATCGTCGTCGCGTCGGAACGGTCGATCCTCTGCCTGAATTGGAACAAGTACGATCGCAGCACGTTCAGCTTCGTGGCTAATGATTCGCCGGTAGTATGGGCACAGACCTTTGGCCGGCAGGTTTCGCCATTACGCGGCCGGCCGTTCATGACCCACGACTCCATCTTCTACACGACCGGCGAGCGCCTCTACCGCATTCCTCTCACGAGTGGCAAGCGCACCGACGAATATCCGCATGGCTCGGCCGTGTGGGAAAGCCCCGAGGGGCCCGGCAACATCGTCGTCACCAACGATCACGTCATTATTGCCGGCCTCGATGCGGTCAACGTCTACACGGATTTGACGGTCGCGAAGGAAAAACTGGATCGCGAGATGGCCGCCTCCCCGGCGGACGTCGAGCCGCGGCTGAAATATGCCGAGGTGATGCTCGCCGCCGGTGAACCGGACAACGCGATTAAGAAGATTGACGATGCGATCAAGCTGCTGGGTGGCGAAAAATCGATGCAAACCGGCGCGATGCGCGACAGGCTCTTCACCGATTCGCTGACCTTCGCCCAGAAGCTCGGCGCCGAAGACCGCACTTCGTCCCAGCAATTCTCGCAGGAATTGTTCGACCGGGCCGACATGGCGGCGTCGTCGCCCAATCAGCAGGTTCACTATCGTCTGGCCCGAGCGAAGTTCAGTGAAAAGATCGGCGCGCTGGATCGTTCGATGAAGCTTTACAACGAGATCCTGGCGGATGCCTCGATGCGGGCGGTGCCGATGGTGGACAATGTCAGCGGCGCGCCATCCCGCGCCAGCCGGGTGGCACAAGGCGCGATTGCCACATTGATCGGCAAGAACCCCGCGCTCTATGAGCCGATCCAACAGGCAGCAAACTCTGCCTATCAATCCGTTTCGCGCGATCAGAAGGATTCAGCGACGCAGTTCCTCGATGTAGCCGAGAAATATCCCAACTCGACGGTCGCGCCGAAGGCGATGCTCGCTGCAGCCGACGCATACGAAGCCGGCCATGAGCCGCAACAGGCCATCCGCGTGCTTCGGCAGATGTGGTTTGAATATCCGCAAAGCCTGGAGCGCGGGCGAATCCTTGAATCGATGGCGCGCAATTATTTTGCGATTCCCAGCCACTCCGAAGCCGCCGCCGCGGCACTGGCGCGGGCTACGTCATTGCCGGTCGAGCCGCATCTTGAACACAATCTGAAGCTCCCTGATGGAAAGGTTCTGCTGAAGGACACGCCGGTGGCAGTGGCGCTGGAAGCGGTGCGACGATATCGCGTTGCGGAAGCAAGCAAGGCGCTGCCGGATTTCCACATTCCCATTCCCGTCCGGTCGCAACATAAAGATAAGGTATTTCGCGCCTTTGATCCGCAGTCACCGCAAACGACGATCGACAACATTGCCGCCCTTTTAGTTCCCGATCGAGATTGCGCGCGAAACGATCGCGTCGTGGCGTGGTCCACGGACCACAAGCTGCTGGTCTTTGCAGCTGGTAAGACTTCCCCGCTTTTGTCGAGCGATGTGATAAAGGAACAGCCGACACATTGTGGCTGGTCGGATGATGCGCTGCTGGTCTGGGGCGCATCGCAGATGACCTGCCTTCATCCCGATGGCCACGTTGCCTGGCGGATCGAGCTGACGGGGATGCCGCAAATGGAGATTGCGCGGCTCGATGATTCCAACGCGCAGGTCCAGTCGCGCATCAATGGCGAAGTCGTCATCATGCAGAATGGCCAAGTCTGGATTCGCCAGGACCGCAGATTCCGCATGAATATGGCACGCGGCGTGCCGATGCCAGGAATCGGCGGCGTGATCAATCCGGTGCTCCCGCGCGCGGCGGCCAATGCGCCCGAACAGATCGGTGAAGTGAAAATCGTCGGAGACCATGTCCTGCTGACCACCAGCCACGGTCGCATCCTGGCCGCGGAAATACCGACCGGTCATGTCAGTTGGCAAGCCCGCCTGAGTGATCGGCCGATCGATCGGCTGGTGGCCAACGAGGATTTCACCGTCGTCAAGATCACCGATGAAACGGGAGTTCGTCTTGCCGCGCTGGATACGTCCAGCGGCCTGCTGCGATGCACCAAAAACTTTATCGCACAAAACGGCATGGTGCCGGTGAACCTGGCGCTGGCGATCGACGGGACCCTGGTCTACACGCTGCCCGATCGAATCTGTCTGAAGGATCTGTATAAGCCCTGGCCCGATCCGACCGACCGCGAGAACGCCGACAATGGAAACGGCCCGCCGCCGTTCGTCGGCGCGACACAGCCGGATCAATTGCAGATTTCCGAAGGGCGCATTTTGGCGCTGGCCGACGCGGGTTCGGAAAAGTTCGTCAATATTTATTCGCTGGAAACTGGCCAGCCGGTCAAGCTGCGCTTCAAGCTTTCGGACCAGGAGGCCGACGCCAATGCCGACAATGATAAGGCTAAACAGGGCGATCAAACGGTGGACCGGAAGCTGGTCGCGGGCAAGAGTTGGAATGTGGTGATGAAGCTCGTTGGGCCGCACCTGTATCTGGCATCTCCCGGTCCCGGTATTCTGTACGCGTACAATCTCGATCGTCCGGCAGAGACTTGGACCGAGTTGGAAGACGATGCCCAGGGCGCCCAAAATGGGACTAACTTCGAGAATGTTCGCCATATCGATGCAAGTCAGAAATACCTCGCTGTCATCGCGCAAGAGACTACTGATGCCGACTCCGGCCAGGCGGAGGTGAATGCCAAGCTTTCGGCAGCTTATCGGCTTTATCTAATTCGCCGCACCCCAGTGTCAGCCGAGAATCCGGCTGAAAGTGGCCTGCTCGATTACGTCGAGCGCATTACCGACCCAGCCGGCGTGCTACCGGCATGGCAGCTAGTCGAGGGTGGTTTCTATTACCTCACGGGCGATTCCAAGCTTCACATGTTGCGCGGCTCAGAGAAGGACAACCATTAGCTTTGCCGGGAGCGAGAGGAAATGAGGCACCGTGGCGGCGCACTGGCGGCACTCACCGTCGTTCTGCTAATCAGTTTTGCAAGAGCCGATGATTGGCCGCAATGGCTTGGCCCCAAGCGCGATGGTGTCTGGCGCGAATCGGGATTGCTCGAAAAGTTTCCTGCAAACGGATTGAGAGTTCTGTGGCGAGCTTCGGTTGCCGGTGGATATGCCGGACCGGCGGTGTCCGATGGACGCGTCTTCGTCACCGATCATATCCTGCGCCGGGAAGCGAGCCGGCCGCGCAATCCATATGAAAAGATTACGCAGCCGGGCATGGAGCGTGTGCAGTGTCTCGATCAGTCCACCGGGAAAGTGCTCTGGACGCACGAATACGAATGTGCCTATGGCCTTTCGTTTTCCGCCGGCCCGCGCACGACGCCGGCTGTTGATGGCGATCGCGTCTATACGCTTGGCGCGGAAGGCGATTTGCTTTGCCTGAAGGTGTCGGATGGATCCGTTGTCTGGTCGAAACATCTGTCTGGCCCCAAATCGCCCACGCCCATGTGGGGCTTTGCGGCTCATCCGCTCGTTGATGGAAACAAACTGATCGTCCTGACCTGCGGCAATGATCTTTCGGACGGCCACGGACTCGTGACCGCTTTCGACAAGATGACCGGCAACGTGATCTGGACCGCGCTGGCCGCCAATCCACCCGGCTATTGCCCGCCAATGATTTACCAGATCGGGGCGGTACGACAACTGAGCATCTGGGAGCCGAAAGCAGTGCATGGGCTGGATCCCGAAACCGGCAAGGTTTACTGGTCGGAGCCATTTGGACCGGTAAACAATGGCGTCTCAATCACAACGCCGCGATTCGTTCCCGATCCGAACCTGGGCGATCTGCTGATGGTTTCCTCGGCCGGCGAAGGCGCGATGGTGCTGAAGCTCGATCCATCCCACCCTGCCGCTTCGATCCTCTGGAAACGACGCGGCAAGAGCGAGCGACGCACCGATGCGCTGCACAGTTTGATGTCACCGCCAATTCTGCGAGATGGCCATATCTATGGCGTTGATATTCAAGGCTACTTACGGTGTCTTGATTTGAAGACGGGTGATCGAATCTGGGACACCTTTGCCGCGACAACAGGTGATGCCGGCCCGCAGAGCTGGGCGACGGCGTTTCTCATTCCGCTTGGAGATTCAGGAAATCGATACCTGATTGCCAACGAGCATGGGGATTTGATCCTCGCCGACATGACTCCGGCCGGCTACAAGGAAATCAGCCGGACGCATTTGCTCGATCCCACCAACACCGACCCGGGCCGGCCGGTCCTCTGGTGTTTCCCGGCACTCTCACATCGCTGCATCTTCTGGCGCAACGATAAGGAAATGGTTTGCGCGTCGATGGATGCAGATGGAAAGTAGAAAAACAAAGTCAGCCAAGTTTAGCTGCGACGCGCTAGCGGAGCGCTTTCCCGCAATCGGAGGAGCGCTCCGCTGTCGCGTCGCGGCTAAACTCGGCTGACCGCGATGCTCGTCAAATCTTAAAGTATCCAGGCGCCGGTCGAATCGGTCCCGCGCAGTTCCTTACGACCCGCGCGTCAGCACGACCACTTCCACCCGGCGATTCTGCGCCTTGTTCTGGCTCACCGGCTTCTTTTCACCGTAGCCCACGGTGGTCACGCGGCTCGAGCTGACGCCTTTGCTCACCAGATATTCTCGAACAGCCTGGGCGCGCTTTTCGGAAAGCTCCTGGTTGCTCTTCCACTTGCTGTGAACGATGGGATCACTGTCGGTGTAGCCCTCGATGCGCACCTTTTTGCCTGCGTAATCCTTCTTCAGGGCGGCGACAACTTTGTCCAGCGATTTCTTGGCCGAATCGCGAAGCGTTGCCTGGCCGGAATCGAAGAACAGATCGGACGGTAAGTGAACGGTGGTCGTGCCAGCGTTCTTGTCTTCCGTTACTTTCAGATTGCCCAAGTCAGGGCGGTGCCGCGGAGCGGGCTCGGAAGGAGCCGGGTTCTCAGTGTCGGCTGCCTCCGCATTGTGTTGTGCTACAGTCGGCGACTGAGGCGGGGGCTCCTGATGCACAATCGGCGGAGCCGATTCCTGATGAGTGCGATTCGCGTCGAGCTGCGTTTGCAGCTCCTGGTTCTGTTTGCGAAGCGCCTGATTTTCGTCGTAAACCTTGTTCTGGCAGCCAACGACGGCCACCAACGCCATTGCAGCGAACATCCCTGTCCACACCCGTGCCATATGACTCCTTTTCATACGGAAAACCCGTGCGGGCATGCTACGGCAAAATGGCCCGCCGTCAAGACAACAGCCGGAAAAACCGGCAGAATTTGCGCGAATTAAACCCGCACCTCGTGCGGCTCATTCCCCCTCTTCGATGGGCTCATCCCTTTCAAGCTCGGGCTCGGACACCGCAGGGGTGCCCGCAGCCCCAATCGGTTTGGCTCGAAGCATCGCCGCCTTGGCATGCATGTCCTGAACGGCCCGTTCCAGCTTCACGCTTCGGTTGCGTTCCTGTAGTTCCCGAATCTGGCGTCGCGTGCGAATAATCGTACGGAAAAGTATGGCGACCAGCACCCCCACCAGAAAGCTGATCCCCGCCACATAAAGCACCGTCGTCTGAATTTCATGCCAGGGCAGAATCCAGACATTGGCGCCGTGGGCATGATTGCTGATGACAAACACCAAAATGTAAGTCAGGGCCAGCAGCGCGAGGATGACCTTCGTCCAGATTTTGAATTTGAGCCAGAGGTTCGACATATGTTTCTCGCACTCCTTTAACAGTCGTGCGCGATGGAAAAACCTTGCGTTAGAGCGTCTTACATCATACCGACTAAACCGTGAAGCATCTGGCTCGCGCCGGCCAAGCCGGGGGCCAGGTAAGCAGCAATGGGGCCGTAGAATAGCATTACCGTTGCGCTTCCCAAGCTCAAGTACGGCCCCAGCGGCATCTCACGGCGCGTGCCTGTGACCATCATGTAAATTGCCAGGACAATTCCAAAGAAGGGAGCCAGGAAAAAGGCCACGATGGCCGGCCCGGCTCCAAGCACCGCCCCCACCGCCACCATCAAATGCACATCGCCCAGTCCCATCGCCTCGCGGCCAAAGCCGACCGTGCCGAGAATGCGGGCGAGCCAGACAACAAAACCGCCGACCAATCCTCCCAGGACCGATCCCAGCAGCGCACTGACCCAGCGAATCGATGCGACTTGATCCCACATCCGGCCGATGCTTGGAACCTTCCATGCCAATAGCACCGCACCGATACCCAGCACCAAGGCCGGCAGCAGAAACAGCATTTCCCAGCGCATCTCCGCGCGAATCTGCGCTGGCGTCCATTCCTTTTCCTCGACGACAACTTCGGGCTCGGCTTCCGTCCCCTCCCGTTCCATCGCCTCGCGGGCAGCCTTGCTTCGCTTTGGCTGTTCCTGATCCGGTTGCGCTTGCTGCTCGCGCTGTCTTTCCAGCGCCGCGCGTTCGATTTCCATCAAGGGCGCGCCCTCCGCAAAGCTGCCGCGCAGGATGCCGGTCAACCAGAGGAAAAAGCTGATGATCACGCCGATTCCTGCGCCGACTGCAAGTGCCGCAGGCAGCGGCTGCGCGACGAGCCCGCCGGGCGTTGAGGGTTCATCGAAGACCGCATGCACGATCAGCGCAACGATTGCGACGAACCACGGAATTTCCAGCGGAATGATGTACTGCTCGGCATCGATCAGGCTTGCCGCCAGCAGTCCGCTCAGCAGCACCATGTCCAGAAAAAAGATCGGCCAATCAGTGACGATGCTCAGCGGCCGCGCGCCGGTGAGGATATGCCCCTGGGCATCGACACCGACGATCGGCCCCATCTGCGCGACGAAAAACATCAGGTAATAGCCGAGGAAAAGCAGGCCGGTGATCGCTTCGATGATTGGATACCGTGCCGAAATCTTTTGCTTACAGAACCGGCATTTGCCGCCGAGCATGACCCAACCGATCACGGGGACATTGTCATACCACTTGAGCAGGTTGTTGCACTTGGGGCAGTGCGAAGGCGGAGTGATCAGTGATTTCCCCTGTGGCAATCGCCAGACGACCACATTCAAAAAACTGCCGACACAGGCCCCCAGGGCCAGCACAAAAATCGGGACGACAATGTAGAACGCGGGAGACAAGGGAATGAATTGAATCGCGCTGAGGGTGATATCCATTGGCCGGAAGAATAGATTAGCCACAGATTCGCACAGATGCACACAGATAAAAGCTTGCCTTTGATTGCTCTGTGTTCATCTGTGTCTACCTGTGGTTCATTCTTAAATCTCTGCTACATCAGCCGCACTACGTACGGCACCGCATCTTCCGGCGTCAGATACGTCACCTCAAGCTCCGCGCCTGCAATGTTGCGCCAGATCGGCTCGCGCCGCGCGAGCACCGATTCGATTTCTTCGATGCTTCCGCCCAGGTTCGACAGGGCTGGCCGGTTCGCAGCCGTCTCCGGATCGTTCTGGATGCGCTTCAGCAGTTCCGCCGGCTCGCATTTGAAATAGACCAGGCGAAGTCCCGCCTGCTTGATGGCTTCGCGGTTTTCGTCGCGGTCCAGCGCGCCGCCGCCAAAGGCAATCACCGTCTCCGGCTGCGTACAAACTTCACGCACGACTTCGGTTTCCAGATCGCGAAAGCGCTGCTCGCCTTCCTGCTCGAAGATTTCCTTGATCGACTTGCCGGCTTTCTTGACCACCAGATCGTCGGTGTCAATAAATGGCTGCCAGAGCCGATCGGCCAATCGCTTGCCTATCGTCGTTTTACCGCTTCCGCGATAGCCGATCAGTCCGACACTCATTCGTATCACCTTTATCGGCCATTGTGCCCATGCAGGTAGAGTTTGCCAGTGAACGCTTCTCTATCGCCCCCGCATCCCTATAATGCGCGCCCATGCCAGACAAAGCGGCGCCGACTTACAAACGGGTATTGCTCAAGATCAGCGGCGAAGGTTTCTGCCACGAGGGCGGCTTTGGCATCGAAGGGCCGGAGCTGGAAAACATCGCCCATCAATGTGCCGACGTGGCCCGCAAAGGCGTGCAGCTTGCCGTGGTCGTGGGCGGCGGGAATTTCATCCGCGGCGCGACTTTTTCCGAAATCGGCCACATTCCCCGCGCCACTGCCGATTACATGGGCATGCTCGCCACGCTGCTCAACGCGCTTGCACTACAGGAGACGATGGAAAAGATCGGCCAGCCCACCCGCGTGCTGTCGGCCCTGAGCATCTACAGCGTCTGCGAGCCTTTCATCCGCAGGCGCGCCGTCCGTCATCTGGAAAAAGGTCGCGTCATCATCCTCGCCGCCGGCACCGGCAATCCTTTTTTCACCACCGACACCTGCGCCGCACTCCGCGCCACCGAAATCTCCGCCGACGTGCTGCTCAAAGCCACTAAGGTTGACGGGATCTATAGCGCCGACCCCAAGAAAGACCCTGCCGCCGTCCTCTATAACGACATCACCTACCGCCAGGTGCTCAACCAGCAGCTTCGCGTGATGGACCTGACCGCCATCACCCTCTGCATGGAGCGCAAAATCCCGCTGGTCGTTTTCAACCTCAAAACCCCCGGTAACATCGCCCGAGTGCTGGCAGGCGAGCCCGTTGGAACCAAGATCAATCCGGTCTGATCCACATTTGAATCCTCATTACGGCCATCGCCCCGCGCGTTTGTGACCTCGCATGAAGCGCGGGTCGTATATGCATTGCAGCGCCCGCCGACGAAGAATACGCCCACAATTTCAGGCCGCGATGATTTGCTGGAATTCCGGGCGCGATTACTGATCTACCTGGTGATTTCTCATTGTTTCCGACTGGCGGCGGATTTGCTCGAATATGCCTCGAGGTGACTGGCGGTAGCGCGCCAACAATTGCATTTTCGTGCGCGTCACCGCCTTAGCGAGCGCGTTGGGCGAGAGCAGAATAATCGGGCAGAAACAACCGGCGAACATCATCCAAAGCTGCCCGGTTGCACCTGGAATCAGAACTGCTTCTGCGGGCGATCGAGGGTTGTAATAAACTTTTATGTTGGCCCCGTCGGGATGCGCCAGGATGAGCGCTCGGACTGCCGGGTCCTGCACATCGCGGGCAAATCCAAAGTCGCGGCCAATGTATTGGTGACCCTTCACCGCATATCGATATTCAATCGATCCGGTCTCCATCGTTTGCCGATCCGGATCGGAATATCGTGCCAGGCTTGCATGGACGACCGTTCCATTAACGATCGGCCATTTTCGCGCGCCTTCAACGCGCACGGTGTAGGCTCCAAGCGCCGCCGCTACGGCAATGAAGATCAAAATCAATCCGCGATTCAGGTATCGAAATGCGTTGCTATAGATGTCGGATCCGACGACGACATCCGAACTCCACTTGGGATCGACATTCACGGGCGGAGCGCTGCACGACTTTCCCCGGAGCAACTGGTTTACACTCGCGACCATCCAACTCACTTCGCGCTCAGCCAACTGATGGAAGAATTCCATTCTTCCCTCAGGCAGCTCAAGCTCCATGGCCGTCTTCCGCTCCCAGACGAATAACCACCGTGAAGGCGTATGCAGCTCGAGTCCAGGACGGCGCCGAGGATAGGCGACATGACGTATGTTTCGAATATGCGAGATTGGAATTCGATACCGGTGGAAATCCTGCACCAGCATGTCCGTGCCATCAAAGGTCACGGTGGCATTGCCCAAAACAAAAAACGCGAGCACGCGAATGAAGATGATCAGACAAACCAGTGCGATCCCAACCACCACGATGCCAATGATCCAGAGAAGCAGCGCAGATTTGATTTGTGTCGCGACGGCCAGCAGGCCGAGCACCGTTCCTACAGAGGAACCGGCCCAACCGAACAGCACTCTTTTTCCACGCGAACTGACACTGCGCCGAATATGGACCGTTATCCGATCTGATTCGCTTTCGATTGATGCGAAAGGTGTGACATCCGGAACCGCAAGTGCTTCACGTATCATTCCGGGCGCGGTTTACAAAGGTGCGAACCAGCAGGCCATTATATTCGGGTGATTGAACTGGAATAGGTTTGCCGGCTTATTCCTATCTCGTCGTCGGCCCCGGCTGATGATCGATCAGCCCATCCCGCTCCCATTCGCCCGTGTGACGATTGAAGACGAGGCGATAAACCGCCGGCTCGATCTGGCGTTCGCGATAGTCGGATAGCGAGATGGAATCGCCGGTGCCTTCCTGGCGGAATACGACGCCGCCGGCGGTCTTGTTGATCTCGCGCCCCTCGGCGATGTATGTCTTCCCATCTTTCAGGTCGGTCAGCTCGTAGCGCTGCACGACGATCTGCCGATCGGCGCAGCCGGCAAGCAAAAGCAGCACGAGCAATGCATACCAACGCATCGCCTTTAATCCTTCTGGCTCGCGATTTCCTTCTTTGCCACGTCGGCGGGAATCACTTCCTGCTCGGATGAGCTGAGCGTCACGATCTTGCCGGTCTTGAGGTCGGTGAAATGAAGGGCGCCACCGACGTAATTGAGGTGGTAATTGTCGGTGATGTATTCCTTGCCCGTCGGCACATCGCGAACGCGGTAATAAGTGCAGCCGCACAAGACCAAGCCGGCGAGGCAGATCAAGAGGGATTTCATGCCCGCCTATTTCGCGCGATGCGGAATGAGATTGCAACTTGCACAGTTCAAATCAGCGTTTTCTTATTAGAAGGGTTCCCATAGCTGGTATGATGCAACTGTGGAATCCGTAGTCGTTCGTGGCTATCTGAAGTGCGCAATGTATGCGGGAGGCGCCGGTATAGGGGCGTATCTCACGTGCGATGCGATTCTGCGGTTCCGCGATCTAAGGGTCACATGGGAATATGTCATTACATCTATTTGCCTCGTCGTCTTCGCTGCGATTCTTGTCTTGAATTGCTTCAATGTCGTGACCTCCTGGCGAGAAATCGACACCGTCAGGCGAGCAGCACGGCGATCGATGGGACTGTGCGGTGGATGTGGCTATAACCTCACAGGAAACGTGGGCGGCAGGTGCCCCGAATGCGGCGAGGAGGTCTCGAAGCCAATTGCGTCAAACGGACCGCCAAAGATGTAGTTGGATGAGGCTGCCATCTATATTGTGAATCGTGATTCGCCCTCTAGAATCTCCTCATGGCCGAATCCTCTCCGCAAGCTGGGCCGAGTATCCGTGACACACTCTTTGGCGATCTGCCGTTGGAGTTGGTGCCTCCGGGCGATGCGCCGGCTTCGCTGGGGGAGCCGTGGGTGACCTTCATGGCGGCTCGCAAGGCTGTGTCTGAAGGCAGGCCGAACGAGGCGATCGAGCTGTGGCAGCAGATCGCCCGCACCAGTGGCCTGGAATCGCGGCACTACGCGCAGGCCTGGCACTTTCTTCGAGCACAGGGCTTGCGCCCACCGGCAGAAATCGAACGGCTTCTTCTGGGCGTCGTCGTCGAAGTGCCACTGCTTAACGGCCTGGATCTGCTGGCCGCTTATCCGGATCATCACGCCCGTTATTACAACTTCAGCGGCGCTGGAGTCGTCTGGGACCATCCCAATGATTCGCTCGACCCGATTATCGATGCGCTACTCGAGGCCGGGCGGCAGATCGCTTCAAAAGTCGGCATCTGGAATGGCCCGCGTCCGCCGGCGCCGCCAACGGGCGAAATCCGCGTAAACATCATCTCGCCCAGCGGCCTTCACTTCGGCCAGGGGCCGGGGAAGTCCATGGCCAATGATCCGCTGGCCCGCCCCGCCATTGAAGCGGCCAATTCGCTGATGCAGCAACTGGTCGCGCAAGCACGTCAGAACAATTCCATGAAGCCTTGATCTTGCGCGCCAGAAAAGCGATGACAGTTCGTTAGCGCTTTCGTTGAGCGGCGCTCCAACTGCAAACAATGCAAAATCAAGACGCCGCTCAAAGCGCACGCTACAGTGTCGCCCAATGGGCTCGCGCTTTATATGCCGCTTTGTGCGGCAGGAAGTTTGGAGTCGGCTCGCATTGCTCCCAATAGAAGGTCATTCTTGCGAGGGATGACCTCGGGCATGCTCGCTTGCCCGCTGACTCGCGCAGCCCGTGCCAGCAGTGACTCAGCCGAGCGATATGGCGGCACAGATCTTCTTTGGACGCGGGGCCTGAGAACCTCAGATTTCAAATTTGAGATTTGAGAGGCGCGCTCTGCGAAATACATTTTCGGAACGCCCGAAGATTCGATTGTTCTTCGGGCGTTTCATTTTTTATTGCTCTATTTGCGAATCGCCGGCTTCAGAATCGGCACTCTGAACCTGCGGCTGCGATCCATCCAACGAACCATCCGGCAGACGATGGACGGCTGTCGTTCTCAACTTCGTCTTGATCCATTGCAGATACAATCCATGCGGCGGCGCGGTGGGGCCGGCGGCTTGACGATCGCGGGCGGCAAGCATCTTCGGAATATCGTCCGGCACATAGCGCTCGATGCCAACCTGCACAAGGGTGCCGACGATGATGCGGATCATGTTCCATAAAAATCCGCTGCCCTCGATACCGAAAACGAGCTTGGGATCGCGGGCGACGATGTCGCAGGCGTGAAGCGTGCGGATGGTGTTGATGCGCCCGTGGCCGGGGCGCGCGAAGCTCAGGAAATCATGCTCGCCAATCAGATGTGCCGCGGCGGCACGCATCGCCTCCAGATCCAGTTTGTGCCAGCGGTGCCAGGCGAGGTCATTGAAAAACACCGGCCGATCGGAAGCATTCCAGATGAAATACTGGTAGCGCTTGCGCACCGTCGATTGAATGGCATCGAACGTATCCGGCACCGGCTCGATCCGCCGAACGAGAATATCTCCGGGCAATTTCGCATTGATCGCGCGACGAAGGCCGTCCGTGGGAATTTGACTCAAGGGCGTATCGAAGTGCGCGATTTGCCCCTTGGCATGCACGCCCGTGTCGGTGCGCGAGGAGCCGACGAGGGTGATCGGATGGCGCACGACCATCACGATCGTGCGGGTCAGGATGCCCTGAATGGTTGGAATGCCCTCGCCGGGCGGCGGCGGATCGCCGGTGTAAGTCTCCATCACCGGCTGCGCCTGCCAGCCATGATATTGAGTGCCCCGATACGCGATAGTCAGCTTAAACCGCTGCGTCGCCATAGCCTCGCCTGAAACTCCAGATGGGTTATACAGCACCAGGGAACGAGATGAAAAGATGTGAATGGGAGCTATTTCAATTGCGCCGCATTCTCTTGCGCAAACGCATCGATGGTTCGCGCGGGGCGATTGAGCAGACGGGAAATGGTATCGGTCACCAGAGAATTTGCTGGAACAAAAGTTTCGTACAGCTCAACCACCTGGTCCACCAGCCAATCGGGTGCACCGCTCGATGCGAACGCTTGCTTCCAGGCTTCCATGGGGACCTGTACGTGGCGGATCTGCTTGCCTGCTGCAGCGGAAAATCTCTGCGCGATTTCCGGGAAAGTCAGCGCGGCGGGTCCTGTCAGCGTGTAGGTCTTGCCCTCATGGCCTGATTCACACAGCACTTTCGCTGCGACCGCGGCATTATCGCGAACATCCACAAAACTCAATCGCACATCCGGTCCGAAAGGCATATAGAACTCACCGCGGCTGCGCATCGAATCGGCTTGCCGCATCAATTCCTGCATGAAAATGTTGGGACGGAGGAATGTGTAAGCAAGTCCCGAAGCCCGAATGTGTTCCTCGGCAGCCGCGTGCCAGCGAAGCAGCGTCGAAGAAGAATCGGGCGAAGCGTGAATGACCGAAAACTTCACGATCTGCCGCACGCCCGCGCTGCTCGCCGCATCGACGACGTTTGCCTCCAATTCCGGCTGCTTTGGACTCACCGGACAGAGAAGAAAGACCTTCTCAATGCCTTCCATCGCCTGCGCGAGAGAGGCCGGGTCATCCAAGTCACCGCGAAAAAGCTCGGTATCTTCGGGCAGTAGTGAGGACGCCTTTTGCGGATCCCGCACCAGCGCGCGGGCCATCTCGCCCTCGGCGGCAAGTGCCTTGATCAGCTCTACGCCATTTGTTCCCGTTGCGCCGGTGACGAGGATCATGAATTGCTCCAGCTTGATCGCCCGTGACAAGTGTAGGCGCGGCCGCCTCAGATCAGCTTTTCCGCGATCTGCACCGCATTGGTCGCGGCGCCTTTGCGAATCTGGTCGCCGCTGACGAAAAGATCGATGCCTTTGCCGTCTTCGCGGCTGATGTCCTGGCGGATTCGGCCGACCAGTACATCATCCTGCCCGCTCGCTTCCGCCGGCATCGGGAAATGGTTGGCCTCTGGATTGTCAACGATTTTTACGCCCGGCGCCTTGGAGAGAACCTCGCGCACCTGGGCCACCGTCATCGGACGCTCAAACTCGATATTGATCGATTCGCAATGTGCCCGCGGCACCGGAACTCGAACGCAGGTGGCCGTCACCATGATCTTCGGATCGGCAAAGATCTTGCGCGTTTCGTTGACCATCTTGTTCTCTTCTTCGTTGTAGCCGTTCTCGGCCACCTTCGAGTTATGGCTGAAGAGATTGTTGACGATCATGTGCGGGAACTTTTCCTTGGCGATCGGTTTTCCTGCAGCATAAGCCTTGATCTGCGCGTCCAGCTCATACAGGCCCCACGCCCCTGCCCCGCTGACGGCCTGGTAGGTGCTGATCACCAGCCGACGAATGCGGTTGACCTTATGCAGCGGCCAGACCGGCACGTTCATGATGATCGTCGAGCAATTGGGGTTCGCGATCAGTCCCGGATGCTTGTGAATCTGCTCCGGATTCACCTCCGGCACCACCAGCGGAATGCCTTCCTTCATGCGGAACGCGCTGGTGTTGTCGATGACGATCGCCTTGGCAGCAACCGCCGCCGGCGCGAATTCCTTGCTGATCGAACCGCCGGCCGAGAAGAAGGCAATCTGGATATCCTTGAAGGAGTCTTTGGTAAGCTCTTCGACCGTGTAGGTTTGCCCTTTGAACACAACGGTTTTTCCCGCGCTGCGAGCCGAGGCCAGCAGCCGAAGCGTCTTGATGGGGAAATTGCGCTCGGCAAGGACGGTGAGAAATTCCTGGCCCACAGCTCCGGTGGCGCCGACGATTGCAACATTGACGGCCATTGAAGAAGGCTCCAAAACAACGCAGCCACAGGATTAACCGCTACAAACGACTCGAGGCCAGAAAACCGCGCGGACAACGAGGCGAAGGATTATCCTTCACTTCGTGACCGGCGTTTTCCGCGTCGTTTTCATCGGCTGAACCTGTGGCTGCTGGCGTACCGAAAATCCCGCCGGAATTGGCGGTGTTTGAGGTAATAATCGCATCGAAACGGGGAAAAATCAATGGAACCACGGGGAAAGCGGGAAATCAGCGTTTTTTTTTCAACTGGGTTGCCCCCCAACGCCGTTAACCCCCCGATACTCGCTTGCGCCTTCGCGACCCGGAGCGCTCCGGTCGCGAAGGCGCAAGCGACGTGGGAGCGAGAGTTCGGCGAAATGGCTCTCTTTCCGAGGGGCGGGTTAAATCTAGCGATATTCCGCGCTTCCCGTCGCCTTCAAATACGCTTCGCTATAGCGCCAGAAGATAGTCCCACCCCAGGCGGCGGTGGATTCGTAGACATAGGTGTAGGATCCGCGCACTTTCCCGTCCACCAGCTTTCCGTCTTTACCGGGCACCTGCCAATGCGTGGTGATGTCCACGCTGCTTTCCTTGATGTTATAGATGTTGTGCTTGGGATCGGTGAACTTGATGCCCAATTTCACTTTCGCGTGGTTGGCGTAGTTGGTCTTGATGTCGGCCCCATCCCAGAAATAGGCGCCGTTTGAATAGTCTTTGCCATCGTCGATCGCGTTGTGAGCCGCCTTGATGGCCAGCGCCATGCCCGAGTCAATCGCGCGCGCATGCGGCGAGGCTTTGCGGAAAGCAGCCGTGCGCGGGTTTCCATCCGATGCGGCAAAAGCGAAAGTCCCTTTGGGCCCAAGAAGCGTTTCGAGCTCCTGATCGCGATCGTCGCTTTGGCGAACCAGAACGCTCGCGATGCCCGCCATCTCTTCATAGACGTCCTTCGCGCTCGATTCGCCATACGCGACGGCAGCGAGCAACAGGACCTCTTCGTCCTTCTCCTCGGCAACCGGTGCATCACCGGCGGAGGGGATCGTTTTCTGCGCCTGAAGCGCCTGGCCGTAACCGCCCCCCAGAAGGCACATGCCATGATCCTCAAATCCGACCGGGCCGCCCGAATCACCAGCGAGTGTCCAGACGGTGATGTCGCCCTGATCCAGAATTCCCCAGATGCCCGGCGTGCGCGCGGGAATGGGTGAAAAGACGGATGCTTCGTGGTGCCAGATTCCGGGAATCTTGGAGGTGGCCATGCTTCGACTCCGGGCAAAAGCGTAACGGGCTTGCGATGCTTGAGTCAATTAATTCTGGCCCGGCCCTTCGACGAAGCTCAGTGCGGGCAAGAAAAGGTTGTGACCCAAACCATTGGGCATTAGGATGAAAACACAATCGACTGGGAGGGCCATGTCATTGCGGGCAATTTGTGGATTGATGTTGCTTGGAGCAACGTGCGGTGTTGTGGCGGCCGAAGAAGCGCCGACTTCGCCGCCGGTCACTCTGCACATTCATAACGAAACGCGCAGGTCGGCCTTTGATAAGCTTGGGAAGGCCGCACACATCCAATTTGAGAGCAACAATCCGCGGTTGTTCCGGGAAGGTGATGCCGTTTCATTCGATTGTGACAAGGTGCCGTTCCTCAAGGCGTTTTGCGAACTCTGCGCGGAGACAAGCGTCAGTCCCATATCCTCGGGTGACGGCGTCCTTCAGGTAATGGGGGACCGTGACGGCAAGTGGATCAAGAACCTCCGCACTTATACGAACGATTACATCGTGACGGCCTATCTTCCCCAAGCCAACAAGTCCATTACCTTTGGCCGGGATACCAATTCAAACAATTCGACCCAGCTGAAATTCACGATGCTGTGCGACCCGCATCTTCACCCGATTTCCTACGAACAAATGCACGTGGATGCATTCACCGACACCGCAGGCCATCCCATCAAGATCATTCCGCAGCGATTTAGCTTCGACGGGTTTACACGCGGAATTGCGCAAATCGATCTGGTCCTGGATCCGAGCCAGAAGATCGACGGCATTGGCGATTTGAAGATTTCTTTGAGCCCCGTCGTTGCGACAAAATTCCGCACGATCGAAATCAAAAATATTGCTACGCCGCACCATGAAGATCTGAACTTCAACGACATCAAAGTTGGAATCGACGTTCGAAATTATTCCGGCCAGTTCGGCGCCGAATACACCGTCGAGTACACCGGAAACGATGCGCTGCTGGCCAAGCGATTGCTTGGCTCCATTGGCGGTGCATCGGTCACCCTGGCTGATGCGCACGGCATGCAATACATGTATTCCGGAGGCAACTATGGGCCCGATGGACACAACCGCTCCAAGGGAGGCTTTAAATTCCGCGTCCACCCAATGAATCCGATCAAGCCTGGACCGCCCGAGAAGATTGTGTGGCAATTTCCAATCGCCTTTTCGGCAAGCCCCGTGACGTTCGAATTTAAAGACCTTTCCTGGAAATAAGCCGAGTTGTTCGTAGCGAGGAAGCAAGCGATGCGATTGTTTCTATGTCTCGCATGCGTCTGTATTGTCGCCTTGTTCTGGTCGCCCCAAGCGAGCCAAGCGCAAACCACAGCTCCCTCGCCCTCGAGCGCCTCAGCGCAAGAACGGCAGGAAATCGAGCAGCTCATCGATGAATTGGGCGACCCTGACTCGCAAAAGAGAAATCATGCGCAACGAACGCTGGGCACTTTTGGCAACGAAGCGATTCCGCTCCTGCAGGAAGCAGCCCAGGGCGGCAATCCTGAAGTCAGCTCGCGGGCCCGCAACATCATCGCCACCATCTCCAGCAGCTTCCGTCCTACTTACATTTCGCTCGATCTTAAAAATGTGACGGTTCGCGAGGCTATGGATGCGCTTTCGCAGCAATCGGGGCTGCAGTTTGAAGCGCCGGATGCGTCGGCGTTGATGAACAAGCGCGTCACGCTTGAAGTGAAACGGCAGCCGTTATGGGCGGCGGTATTTGCGTTGTCGGATGCCACCGATTTGAAAATTGATTCTTACACTCCGGGCCATCTGGGCGTGCGCCTCAGCTCACGACGCGGGACCTTCAATTCCCATTTTTCACAAGTGTCCGGCGAATTTGCCTTCACCTTGCTGGGAATCCATCAACGCGGGGTTGCAGGCTTCGCACCGAAGCAGGCGATTACGCCGCCGGTGGTGCTGCAGATGCAGATTTGTCCGGAGCCCAGGCTCAATGCGCAGCGCGTCACGAGCATGACCGTCACCAAATGCCTCGATGAAACGGGCTTTCCCATTACGCCGGAGAATAATGACGGCGTCGGCGATCCCGGGTGGCCATCGAACCTCACTTCCTTTCCCGCCTGGGGTGGGATGGCCCTTCGACCGGAGGATGCGAAGCGCATCGCCTTAATCGAAGGATACATCACAGTCACCGTCGTGCCCAAGACTCATCCGCTCAACATCCAACGCGTCCTTCAGAGCGCCAAAGCGATTCACACCGCCAGCGGCATCCGATTTCAGATGGGCCAATGCGAGCAGACCGGCGAAAATGAGTGGACGGTCCATCTTAAACTGCTCAAAGATGGCCGCTTTCCCGAAGAAACGCAGGATCTGCTCAATGGGCTGGTTCACAGCAGCCTTGACCTGCGCGACGGCCAATCACGCTCTTTCAAGCAGTTTGGTGTGACGACAGTGACCGATGGCCCGGGCGAAGTTGATCTGGCGTTTCATTTCCTGGCGATGGGAAAGCCCAAGCCTGATAAACCCGACCTTCTTCATTGGGATGTCCCGGAGGGAACGACGGAGCTGAAAGTGCCGTTCAGCTTCAAGGATATTCCGCTTCCGTAATTTCGCATTCGACGTTTTTTTGGAGAGCATCATGCGCACGCTTGGATCGCACTTGTGTTTTGTTCTGATCGCGATGCTTTGCGCCGCAACTGCAAAGTCGGCGGACACTGCACCCGCTTCAGCCGAATATGCCGCGATCATTCACGATGCTGCCTTGAAGCTTGCGGACCCGTCGGAGATGGCCCGCGAGGTCGCGATCATCAAGCTTACGAGGCTCCCCGTCGAGGCCTTCCCCGCACTTGAAGCCGCGGTCAAGCTTCCCGATCTTCCAGAAGCTGCACGGACCAAACTGAAGGAGATTGTCGAGCGCGAACGACCCTGGCAGCCGGCGCTGTTGCGCAAGGAGAAGGTTGGGGAACAAGATATGGAGTGGTGTTCGAAGGCTTTCTTAGAGTCTTATGAGAAGTCCACGCATCGCAACCCCAAGTGGGACGCTGACGCGATCGACGGGATAAAAAAATACTTTGGAATCACCAGAGGAGGGCTCAGTAGCCGTGCAGCATTGGAAAAGGCTATTCAGGCGGGATGTGATGAACCGGGTGTGCTGCTGCTGGAAGCTGAGTGGCTCTATCACGCCGGAGCCGATAGTGCGACGGTGGTTCAGTTGGTTCAAAGGGTCCACGATGCCTACGTGAATCAGCCTCCCCATCCGTATCAGCGCGAACTTTCGGTCCTGTTTTATTTTGCGGCTCTCCAACAATTCGCCATCAATGATGCTAAAGCGCGGAACCTCACTCACTACGATCCGCGGTTTAGCACCACTCTCAAGCAGCTTTTAATGGAGGAGTCGTCGATTTTTCCCGCGATGGCAAAACGTCGGCCCCCCTCCAGCCTACTGTGTACCGTAGCACTCGACATCATTACTGACTTCAGTATCTATCGTTTCGATTTGATGGAGGTCTATATGAGGTTGGAGCCGTCACTGGAGGCCGCACTGCCGAACGATCCTGGGCCGCTTTATGTCAAAGGCTCAGTCTATGTTCAATGGGCCTGGCAGGCTCGCGGGTCAGGGCTGGCCGCGACCGTGACGGAAAAAGGCTGGAAGCTGATGGGCGAACGACTAGGGGAGGCGGAAGTCGCTCTGCAAAAAGCCTATGAGCTTGATCCAAAAGACCCGCGCGCTCCGACCGAGATGCTCACGGTGGTTCTGGGAAACAGTTCGCCGCGTGAAGAAATGGAGAAATGGTTCAAGCGCGCCATGGAGGCGGACCCGCAAAACTTTCGAGCCTGCGCGAACAAAGCCTATTATCTGACCCCCAAATGGAACGGCAGCGAAGAGGAGGAATTGGCTTTCGCAAACGAATGTTACAATTCCGACAATTGGGGAGGATCGCTGCCTTTTGTGCTCCAGGAAGTACATCGTGGGCTTGCGGATGATTCAGGAGCGCCTGAAACCTACTATGCCCGCCCGGAAGTCTGGAAAGACATTCAACGGGAATACGAGCCATTTCTTCAAGCCGAGCCGGATGAAAGGAATACAAGAAGCGCTTATTGCTACTATGCCTGCCGAAGCGGCCACTGGGCGCTGGCTAACAAGGAGTTCCAGCTTTTAGGGGCTGAAGTACCGTTGGTCTACTTTAATTCCGCCGAGCAAATCAAAACTTTCCGGGCGAAGGCCGCGGCCGAGGCGAGCAAAGGCACGCCTTGAACCTGCACATTTATGATTTCATTTTCAGCGCGATGGCCGACTCCGGCGCCAAGCGAACGTCTGAAACCAGTCTGGCGAGTTTGAGCAGGCGGATGGTGAGATAAGTTAAATCGAACTCCCACCAACGCAAGCCATGGCGCGCCGAGGTAGGAAAGGCATGGTGGTTGTTGTGCCAGCCTTCGCCAAAGGCGAGCAAGCCGAAGATCCAATTATTTCGGCTTTCATCCGGGCCCCCAAACGGGCGCGTCCCCCAGACATGGCAGACGGAATTGATGCTCCAGGTCACATGGTGCAGCAGAAACGTCCGCACCAGGCCGCCCCAGAGGAAGCCGGTCAGCGCGCCCCACCATGAATGAGCGACCAAGCCGCCGATGATTCCTGGAATGACCCAGCCCGCCAGCATCCAGAGCCAGAAGAATCGATCGACGAAGACCAGCACCGGGTCTGCCAGCAGATCGGCAACAACCTTCGCATGGGCGGCCGGCTCATTCTTGAACAGCCAGCCGAAATGGGCATGTATCATGCCCCGGAACATTCCGCCGACGCCCTCGCCGTGGGCGTGGGGAGAATGGGGATCACCGTCGCGGTCGCTGTGTTTATGATGTTCGCGATGGACGGCGCACCACTCGATGACCGGCCCCTGTGCCGACATTGAGCCGGCGACAGCCAGGATGAATCGCAGCCCCGGCGTGCCTTTGAGGGCGCGATGGGTGAACATGCGATGGAAGCCGATCGTCACGCCGAGGATGGTGAAGGCATAGAAGCCCAGGAGCAGCGCGATGTCGCGCCCTCCGACGCCCACGCCCCACGAAAATACGATCGCCACGATCAGGCCGATGAAGGGCACGCCGACGCCAAACGCCATCGCAAAATGCTCGATGAGCGGCATTGGTTTATGCGTGTCGGATTGCGCTTCAGTGGTTGGATATCGGGGGGAAGTTAGAACTCTCAAAATCAAGCCTCTTGCTTGAGGGTAAGGTAAAACAGATAACCCGGCCCGCATCATAAGGGACCGGGCGATTCAATCAAATCGGTCAGGAAGGCCTGCCTAACGAAAAATTTTATGCCGACCCCTCCGGACCGACGACGGTGACTTGGATATCCGGCGGCAAAAGCACTTCGAGCTTGCGCTGAAAATCCCCTTTAATGAGCTGGTGCAGAGCGCCCCGACGGCTGCTGCCGATCAGGACCTTATCCACCCCGAAGATAGCAGCAATCTCAGCAATCAATTCGGGCGCATTGCGCCCCGTGTCGTATGCCGGGATGAGCGGCACCTCATACTGATGCGCTTTGGCCAGAAATGATCGGAACAGCGCCTGGGCGGCTGGATCAGTTTCCAGCGTAAACCTTCGCTCAGCTTCAATCTTGTACGACAACGCCACGTCGCGAATGAAGCAGACGACCAGGGCAAAATGGCCATCGTGAGCCAACCGGAAGGCCGACTCCGCATTCTGGGGTGATCCTGCCGTGGCCAGAAGAAGCTTGGGCCGCAGCAGGGCATCGGCCGGCAACTGCTCAACCACCGCCTGTCGAAGCAGGCTCGGTTTGGGGCGCTTGGCGGTGGCGTGGCGGGTAATCTGCCGGACGATCAAACCGACTGCCAGCACGACCGATGCGAAAATCAGGGCATGAATCTTCGTGCAGGCCAGCGTGATTTCGATGGCGACCAGCGTGAGGCCGATGAGGAACATCGGAATCTTCCGCCGCCATTTGCGAAGCCGCGGGTGCATCGAGCAGAGCGTGATGTTGATCGCGACCGCTCCGATGACACCGATCGCATAAAGCGAAGCCAGCGTCGTCAGGTCATGGGCAAACAGCAGCACGAGGGCCGGTACCAGCGACGCGATTGCCGCCGCCACCCATGGCGCGCCAAATGAATTGAGCTTCTGCAGCACTTCCGGCAATTCGCGGTCGCGCGACATCGCATACATGATGCTCATCAGCCCATTGACAGCCGTATTCGATGCGGACAGCAGCAGCAATCCGCCCACCGCCCGCACCGGGAGTTCGCCCCATCGGCCCACATAAAACTTCGCCATATGGGCCATCATGTCTTCGGTGTGTGCCGCGCGCGACATTGGATAAATCGCGATCATCGCCACGGCCAGGATCATGTTGAAGATCGCCACTTCCAGCGCCACGATCCAGATGCTTTTGGAGGCCGTCGCATAGACGGGACGCTTCATGACGCCGGTCAGATTCGCGATGGCTTCGACACCGCTCAGCGCCAGCACGATATCGACAAACCCCCGCCACATCTGTCCCGGCGGCTGAAAAAAGGTCCCAAAATGTATGTGTGACCATGGAATTTTTGGGACCGCGCATACGACAATCAGCAGCGTGATCGCCACCATCCCCGCCGCGGCAAACGCGGCTCCCGCAGCCGTGTGCTTGGGCCCCAGCAGATTGAGCGCGCCGATCACCACCATCGAAACCAGCGCCCAAAGCCCCGGACTTTTCCACGACCAGAGCGGCTCCGCCTGCTCGCTGGCCTCTTCAGTGGAAATCTGGATCTTGTCCCCGGCATCCTGCACCGATTCGACTTGCGCTGATGGCTGCCCGCCCAGTCCAAAATAGTGGAATGCCTCGACAGCGCTGAGTGACGCAGTGACGGTGTAATCGGCAATCAACAGTAGCGCGCCGATAACCCCCAGCAGCCGACTGTATTGCCGGGCCGCGGTATAGACGCCGCCACCATCGGGATAGATCCGGCAAATCTGCGCGTATCCCCACCCGACGCAAATGATCAGCACGCTCATCGCCGCGACCAGCCAGAAGCTGCTTCGCCCGGCGACAAGAAACGCCAGACCCAACACATAAAGCCGGCTCGTGCCCCAGTCGCCAAAGAGCAGGCCCGCTGCCCCGAACCAGGACAGGTTCCTCGGACGCTCGCTGCTCAACAACGCCAATGCCGGCGGAAGGGCCTTGCTGTTTTCCGTATGCATAAGAACAAAGGATCAATCCAGCGCGCAACGGCATTCAAGAACAACAATGCCAATGCACGTTCAGGAGTCTTCAGTTAGCAAAACGCATTCTCGAAAGTTTCCGGAAACGCGGTGTCCGTCGATAGGCAACTTACTACGCCACAAATCCTGGTCAAAGGTCGGCGGCGACCTCACCAGGATTACTACCCATATGCTCGCTTGTTTCTTTGAACTTGTCGATATGCGATTTAGACAACCGGGATTTAAATTTGAGCTGCATAGATAATGCAGCGGCGACGCCGTTTCTGGCACCGCCGCGCACGACAGGCCCGCGCTCGAGCGGGCACATTATTCAAGACGACCGGGAAAATGTCTTATGGCCCAATTGCCGCCATCCCTTCTTCGCCCGTGCGAATGCGGTAACAGGCTTCCATCGGCATCACAAAGATCTTGCCATCGCCGATTTTGCCCGGCTCCGAACGCGCTGCCTTTTTGATGGCGTTGACCGTTCGCTCGACAAAGGCATCGTTGACCGCGATTTCCAGTTTCACTTTCTGCAGGAGACGAACCGGAATCTTATTGCCGCGAAATGTCTCGGAATAACCCCGCTGAGAGCCGCAGCCATAGACGTTGGAAACCGTCTGCAGATGTACTTCGTTTTCATCCAGCGCATCCTGGACTGCCGTGAGCTTCTCGGGGCGGAAGATTGCAACAATATATTTCATACGTTTTCCTTCAAAAGCCTGACGGCTTGATCGGCGGTCCGGATGAACTTCACGAAAGCCAGCCGACCAAGCCGTCGAGATAGAGCCATGGAACGTTGCTGCTGAACTAATGGCTTGCCATCGAAGCACTGCCGACCACCGCGGGCTTCGTTGCCGTGCGCGGCACCGCAGAACTGGCATTCACCAACTCAGCCGGCACACCCGACGGCGCGGCCCACGGCGCCACGACATATTCCGGATAAGCCGAGATGCCATGCTCGTGCAGGTCCATGCCTTCGGTTTCGCCCTCTGGGGAGATGCGGAGCAGCTTGACCGCGTTCAGGGCGCCGAAGACCGCCATGGCTGCGACAAACGTCGAGGCGCAGACGATGGCGCTTCCGATGCACTGAGCATAGAGCACCTGCATCCCGCCGCCGTAGAACAGGCCGCGAAGAGCAGGGTTGTTGGCGTCGATCGTCGGCACGCCCGTCGGGCTGCTTCCAGCGGCCGAGTAATAGCCGCAGGCAAACAAACCGAGCGACAACGTGCCCCAGATCCCGCACAGGCCGTGCACCGGCCAGGCGCCGATCGGATCGTCGATTCGCAGGTATTCCAGCAGATCGACGCCGAGGATCACGATCACTCCCGCGACCGCGCCAAGGATGCATGCACCCGTCGGGCTCACCCAGTAGCAGGGGCAGGTGATGGCCACCAGACCGGCAAGAAAGCCGTTGGTGATCGCGCCGGCATCCCACTTCTTGAGGCGAAGGTAGACCAGGAACTCAGCAGCCAGGCCACCGGTGCAGGCGGCAAGCGTGGTGTTGGCAGCGATACGTCCGATGCCGCCGAAGTCCATCGCCGACAGCGACGAACCGGGGTTAAAGCCATACCAGCCGAACCAGAGGATAAATCCACCGATGACCGCGATCGTCAGATCGTGAGGCAGCATCGGGCCCCCGCCATCGCGCTTGAACTTTCGACCAAGCCTGGGCCCAAGGCAAATACCGCCGGCGATGGCAATCCAGCCACCGATCGAGTGAACGACCGTCGAGCCGGCAAAGTCGTGGAAGTTCATGCCGAAGCTCGGCAGGAGATGACCGGCCGAGCCCATGACGGCCAGGAACCCATCCGGTCCCCAGGCCCAGTGGCCGATGATCGGATAGATGAAGCCCGAAACGCAGACCGAGTAGATGATGTCGCCGATGAATCCCGTTCGGCCGATCATCGTGCCCGAGCAGATCGTCGAGGCGCAGTCGGCGAAAGCAAACTGGAAGACCCAGTGAGCCAAAACCGGAACGCCGGTGCTTCCATAAGTCGTGAGCGCATTGACACCCTTCAGGAAGAACCAACTGATGTTCGGATCGTTGGGATCATGCCAGCCGATGAAACCGTTGCCGGCTCCAAACATGAAGGCATAGCCCCACGTGTAATACAAAAATCCGCACAGACAGGTGTCGAATACGCACTCGACCAGCACGTTGACCGTTTCGCGCGATCGACAGAATCCCGCTTCGAGCATCGTGAAGCCGGCCTGCATTCCGAACACCAGGAAGGCCGCGACCAGCGTCCACACGGTATTGAGCGGATTGATGATCGGGTTCTTTACCAGATCGGTCAGGTCGCCGGGCATGACCGGAGTCGCAGCGGCGGCCTGCGTGGTGGGCTGCGTCGCCGCCTGCGCATGCGCCGAGCCTGAGAGCAGGCTTGGCAGCACGTTGAACGCGACGATCATCGCGATCAGCAAGCCGAATCCCAGCAGCTTTCCGGTGCAGATGATCTTGAAATAACGGCGCCATTCCGGATCGCGCATTCGCATGCGCAATCGGGTGAGCTTTTCCGTCCAGTTCAATCGTTCCTCGCCGCTTGAGCGTTTCCTCCGGCGGCGAATTCCCATAGCCGTTCCTGCCATGAAGCAACTCCTTACATGTTGGCTCGCAGGCGAGCGCAGACCGTCATCCCCGCCGGGTCACATAACCCGGCCGACACACACCCAAGTTGTTTTTCTGCCTAACCCAACGAAGTGAGGTCGGGGCAAAACCGCTTTGAGTTGTCGGAACACTTTTACAAAGGATGTGCCGAGCGCAAGAGGACCGAGAAAAGGTCAACGGAATCGTCTGAAATACAACCGATGCACATTAGATGGGCAAAGCGCGAGGAGAAATGAAACCCACTGGGTTCAGAGCGACTGCGAACTCGATTATCTTTGACAATTGACCGAAATCAGCGACCGCAGAAATTCGTTTTCGCCCCGGCACGGTTCTCGCTATAGGCTTCAACGTTCATTTTGATTTGACCGGGCCCCCGCTCATCAAAACCCCGCCCTGCCCACAAACTGCGCGGCTGCAATCGGCCATCCATCCCGATGCCCGCTTCGCGCGCACCCCGCCAAGGCAGGATATTCATTTTGCACATCGCACTCTCTTGAAACCATCGCGACTCTCTTCGCGCCAAGGACGTTAAGGAGCCAAGGGCACCAAGAAATGCATTCTTCATTCTCTTCTTGGCGTTCTTGGCTTCTTGGCGTCCTTGGCGTTTAAGAACCGCGAGACTCGCGCGAGCCCTCTGCTTCCCCCATCTTCGCCCCGCATTGACAGACGAAGGGCTTAAGCTGATGCGGGCGGATCGAAGAAGGCTTGTTGACCGTCACGATGCAGCCGCAGCGCATGCAGGCAAACCGATCCCCGGCCCGCGTTTCGCGCGGGGCGGGGGCATCGATCGGCGCATCCCCCTCGGCATCGGTCACATCCGCCTTGCGGTCCAGCGCGCGGTTCACCAGCTTGTCGGCCAGCTCATTTTTATGGCGCAGATTATGCGTAATGGTGGCATGATCGAATTGATGCAATAGAAATTGCGCTTCGTCGTAAAGCTCCTTCATATCCGGATGCTTGACGCGATATTCGCCTTTCATCTGCTTGATGATCAATTCGCTGTCGCCGCGGATGGTGATCTTCTTCGCCCCCAGCTCACGGGCCTTCTCCAATCCCGTAATCAGCGCGCGATACTCGGCGACATTATTCGTCGCGCGCCCGATGCATCGTCCGAGCGTAAAAATCGCGGTTCCATCCTCGGCGCGAATGACGACCCCGATTCCCGCCGGCCCCGGGTTCCCCCGACTTCCCCCGTCGAATTCAATAGTGAGCGTTTGATCCATTCACGCGAGCTTGCGCGCAAATTCGTAAACCGTCAACGAGACCGCGCTATGGTTCGCGCCACGTCGCGACGGGATGATCCGATTCCGCGCCGGCCCGACAGACGCGATGACTGATCGCGTTCGCGAGCGGTCGAAGCAGCGTGATGCGCATGCCCCCGAACTCCGCGACGTAGATCCGTCCCGACCCCACATCCTCATACAGATCAACCGGATTGACCAAATGATTCAGCCCGTCGATTCCGGTTAATGTTTCTGTCACCTTCCCCTCCTTGTCCAGCGCGATGACCACGATGTCCCCTCCGCCGCTGTAGCGGACGAACATCAGTTTTCCATTCAGGCGGTCATGGAACGCGTGCGACTGGTATTCGATGCCGCCGCAGGGAGAGAGGTTTTTGCCGAAGCTCAAGATGGGCGGCTGATAGTTACGATCGGGCATCGTGCCGACGGGATAGGCCTTCACATCATATTCATCCGCCGACCCGCGCGGGTTGCCGCCGTTGAGGACATACTCGGCTCGCGTCGGATTGGGATGACCGTAGTAAACGCCCTTGTGAATGTCGTACAGACAATCGTCTTCGGTCTGCGCGACTTTGGTCAGCGCCGGCACATGGGGCCCAATATAAGGCCCCCGAATCGCCGCGTCGATCCGCGGCAGCGACTGAGTCTTCCCATCTGGCGTTGCAGGCGCATTCCCGCCCGCGGCCGATCCGTTCGTCGCGGCATAAAGATGCCCGTTGCGATGCCAGACCAGGTCGTAGCTGTTGCGAATACCCGTGCAGTAAATGGTCAGCGGAACGCCGGGCGTAAACGGATTGTAATGACCATCCTCTTCGGTCTTCACATCGAGCGGAGAATTGAGCGCCAGCGCCGCCTGCGTATCGAGCCGAAGGATCGTGCTGCTCAGCAAGCGCTCGGGCCGGAATCCCCACTTCGAATCCGGCCAGCCCATCGCGGTGTTGCTCGCCTGACAAAAATACATCGCGCCGTCGGGGCCGAAAGCCATCTGGTTATTCAAATGGTCCTTGTATGCCCGCGGCAGGCCCACCACCACATCCCGATATTGCTCCAGATTCGGTCCGCTCAGCAGCGAAATCTTTCCGGTCCAGTCATCGGCCCCTTTGATTGCCTGCTGCCCAAGCTGGCCGTTAGGGGGAAGCTGGCCATGACTCACCCATAGCAGTAGATGATCCGCCGTCGCGCTCGGATCGAACGTCAACCCGGTGATCAGGCGATAGCCGCCATTGCTTTCATTCACCGTATCGATCAACTGTGGCGATTCCAGCGACCCATCGCTGGAAATCGCGAACCGAAAAATCTCCCCCTGCAGCGTGCTCGCATATAAACAATGATCCGGCCCAATCGTTACGCACGTATACCGATGCCCCGCCGTGATCGGCTGCGCGACTCGCGCAAAGGCCACCGGAAATTGCGAAAAATGCATCGACGCCGCGGTGGTGAACATCGCGCGGTATGGCTGAAACGCCCTGCCCCCCGTGTCCTTCACGCCTGGCGTCACTTCAAACGTGTATTGCGTATTGAGATCGAGCGGGATCGTCGGGCGAAGGACGATGTCATCCCCGCCGCCGGAAGTATTGACGATCGCCGGGACGGCATGATGGTCGGCCGTGCGATAGAGCCGAACCGAGCTCGCGCTCAGCGTCGCGCCATCCACTACCTTTCCCGGATTGGGAAGATCCAGATCACAGGCGACAAAAGAATCAGGCAGAACATTCCCATCCTGATCGCTCGGCCGGCTCGCGGTCACTTTCGGTCGAGGCGGATGATAGGGCCGACGATAGCTGTACCAGACGAGCCGAATGCTCCGCGTCCAGTAGCCGCGACCTTTGCCCCAGAGACACGCGCCGACGAGCAATATCAAAGCGATCGCGATGTAAACCATCGCGTGGCGGCGCCTCGATATTCCCGGCTGCGTGACGTTACTGCTCATTGCTCTATAACAACTTATCGGCCATTCATGCAGCCCGGTTCTATCTTTGGCCGCCTGCGCCTGATCCCCCGCCGTTTCAAACATTATACCCGCGCTATTGGGGCTGTGACCGTGCAAAACGTGTCGAAACCAAATGAATTCCCGTGCAAAGGATGTCAAAATTTTGCACTTCTTGATAAGCCGCCGGACTGATCCAAGAATCGCCCACTGCTCGTGTTCAAAGGGCTGCAACTTAGCGAAGGAGCACAACAATGAGTGGGAGTAATACCCGCCAAGTTTAGCCGCGACGCGCTAGCGGAGTGCTTTCTGCGCGCTCGGAGTGAGCGCTCCGCTGTCGCGTCGCGGCTAAACTTGGCTAACCACGATTCACCCACGTAAGGAAGGAGCAACCCCATGACCCAACAGGAACTGATTGCCGACAACCTCGCTCGCAATCTCGAGATGCTCAACTGGACGCTCGGCGACTTCACCGACCAGGAAATGCTCACCCGCCCCGTCCCCGCCGCCAATCACGCAGCCTGGCAACTGGGCCATCTCATCGCGGCCGAGACGTCGCTCATCAACAGCGTCACCCCCGGCGCGCTGCCGGAGCTTCCGGCGGGCTTTGCCGAGAAGTTCAGCAAAGACAAGAGCAAGAGCGATGACCCCAAGGCGTTCCCCCCCAAGAAGGAACTGATCGAACTGCTCACCAAGACCCGCCAGAAAACCGTTGCCTGGGCCAAGGGCCTTTCTGACGCCGACCTCGCCAAGCCCGTGATCGGCAACATGCAGCAGATGTGTCCCACCGTCGCCCACATGGCCCTTCTGCAAATCGGCCACATCGCCATGCACGTCGGCCAATTCCAGGTCATCCGCCGGAAGCTGGGAAAGCCGGTGTTGTTCTAAAAAAGATGTGAAGAACGTCGCAAGAAGTCCTTACGTTTAGCGGGCGTGCTTGCACGCCGTTGCGCGCTCTTGAGTATTGAGAAGAGCGCGCAACGGCTCGCAAGCGAGCCCGCTAAACGTGAGGCAAACCCGAGCAAAACCAGCTCGTTCTCAACATCATTGCGTTTGTTCCGCACTTTCATTCGGGACGACAACGGAGAAGCCTCGCTTTCGACTCGCCGGGAGTGCGTCGAAAGGTGCCATGAGGCACGCCATAAACATTAAAGTGTGAGCCGCGGCAAACGCATAGAAACCCCACATCAGATCTCCCGACCGTAACTCCCAATCCCAGGTCAGCGGCAGCAGCCAGGCGAGCAACAGCGACAGTGATGCGATCCACCATATCGCTCTGCCCCAGACCGAGCTTGGGTGACGGGCGACCATGAACGGCCCGATGAAAAAGACAAGCAGCACGGCAAGCAATAAATCGATTGCGATGTTGCCATATGCCCCACCGGCGAACATCCCCACAAACGAGCTAAACACAAGCACACCCATTGGGATGTGATCCCAGAATAAGAAAGGCTGTTTCTCAGCAGGAGAGACGAGGGATATCAGCATCAACGCCCACGCAATAATGACGATGAGCCACCTGCGACCCTCAGAGCCTTCCCCTCTTACTTCAATGATTGCTGGCACCATGGGGCCTCGCTGGGGCAGATGAAGCGTCTTACGTCTCTCGACTTTTACTCTGTTTTTGCTCCAACGGTTTCCATGATTCATCCCGCTCATCCCCCTCTTCGGGCGGGCGAACCAAATCGAGCGACAGCTCTCCCTTCGCACCGATTCTTTTGAAATTTGCTTGTGCAATTCGCAATGACATCTGATTCGGCCCCCCACCTGCATCAGGGTCGATATTCTGGCGGTATGGATCGTATTCCCACGCGCAGATTTCGCATATCTCGAAAGATTCAGAGATCGTTCGATATCCGCAGCACGGACAGGTCGCCAATGGATTTGTGCCCATACGCATCCATCACGTCAGAAACTCAACTTGCCATCAGCATGACCGAATGTCATCGGCAACCCACGAATGCCCTCAGTAGCTCGCAGCGATCAGATTCCGCCAAGGGCTTCCGGTCAATTCGGCAAGCTTTCGATTCAATTCAATGATCGTGGGCGCTTTGGACATTAACCGTCGGTACTCCTCCAGATCCGACGGCATGCCGTCGCCCGAAATCGACACATCGAAATTGGTTTCGGCGGCCAATTTTTCGCCTATGGGATCTGCGATCGTGCGGGGGCCAAGCCAGATATGAACATCCCACGCGAGGTAGCCGTCGGCGACACTTTCCGGGATATTCGCGGCCAGCCAGGCGACGAGCGGGTCGTTCCATTTCAAATCTTCAAGTGTCAACATCGCAGCCAAAGGAGATTCCTTCCGCAGTAGCTCAAGCGCTTGATCCAGCGGAATGCGGTCGCGATGCCAGAGTTGATTCGCCGGATCTTCCGCATCCCACAGTTCAGGCCCATCGTATTCGGATATCGAGACGACTTCAGCGCCGAAGAATCTTATAAGCTCTTTGAGCGAGGCCTCTGTTACAGTCCATTTCGGGTCTTGGGGAATGAAATGCACGATCGTGTACATTCGTTGGTTTCCTCCCTTTGCGCGCTCCTTGGGTGCGATGTCATCCTGCGATCACCAAGATTACCGGGAGCCACCGTGCAAGGGAAAACAGGCGAGCTTCCTGTCCACGTCGGCGGTAGAGCGGCGCAGGGAAGCGATACTTCGCAGAATCTCCTGATCGCCGCGCCACCCCCGGATCCCCGAGCGCGTCATGAGGAGCGCTCGGGGATCCGGGGCGTCGCTTCGCTTTGCCGCCGGCGTGGAGAGAAGACGCTCGGCGATCGGGGATTTCCGCTGCAAAACGCGCGATCTTGCTGGGATGAGGGACAACGATCGAACGGTTGAACCGCCCTACCGATCTACGCGATTCTGCACAACCCGAAAGCCTCTTTCGATCGATGGCTTGGGCGGTTTGGGCCTGACAAAGCCGCGCAGGATCCAGAGGGTTATCCCCAGGGGAAGTGCCCAGAGCGCGATGGCAACGGGAATCGCGTAGATTTCGGGAACATCCTGCAGTTCTTGCCCGAGCGCGAGCACCATGAAGTTTTGCATCAGAACAAGAATCACTGGTGCAAGCAGTATTGCGACGACCCATCGCCGTTTTGGAACTGGAACCTTCGATGAAATGAGCTTGTCCGGTTCGTTCAACGGAATAGCGGGTTTCGGGAGCGGCGGTGGGCTCGCCATATCGAGCATCCTAACAGTACGTCATAGGTTGAACGAGCGCGGGACGTGGGCGGTACGGCCCAATGTCATCGAATAGAGTTGCGCGCGCGCCCGCCACCGTCGTAAGTCTTTACAAATACAGTTGATATAATCGGTAATAACAATTCCAAAATTTCCGGGAACAATTGTTGAAGTCGCCCCCTATGTTAGGGTATAGTATGGACCGTATCCGTATAATTGCCCTGCATGTATGAAAGAGAGCAGTGAGCGTGAATGGGGAACTTCGGAATGAGGCTTCGAGCGAAACAACAACTTCAGACGGGTGCGCGAAATTCGAAACTGCCGGGGTGGCGGCTTCAGCCGCCAGCCTTCGCACCCGATGCGCGTTGATCGCGCCAAGGGTGTCAACCTGTCGCAGAGGGAGAAAAAATCGAAAAAGTGGTGCGTTTTGGTGCATTTTGGTGCATGACTTGTGGAAAGGCGCTCGCCAGTACACCGCATATGGTGTTCGACGCGCCGTTTGGAAGGATGTTCTACGGAAGAAAAATGCGAGAAGTGATGCGTTTGATGCATTCCGGACCGCTTACTTCATTCGCGGACGCGCGGACGCTCGATCAAACGCTCACTTCGTGCGCGGCTCATTGGGGTGCAACATCCGAAGAAACGCTGAAAATGTTGCATTTCGTTGCATTTTGTTGCATCGCAGTGGAAATGGGCAACGCTGCGGGAGTCCGAAATGACTTTTTGCGCGGTCAGGACCAAGGAACTTCTACTCTCCCCCCGCTCTTCCCGGCTTGGCGTCATCGGCATCATACGGATGGTCGGCGTTCTCTCCCTGGACTTCGATCCGCTCAACCGACAGCGCTCGTCCTGTTTCCGGATCGATCTCGGCCAGCGCGCCGCACATCCGAACGTCGCTGGTGGCGACGTCGAAGGATTGAGGCATGTTGGTGGTCATATATTTGACCACGCGATCCTTCCGGCGGCCGAGCACCGAGTCATAGGGGCCGGTCATGCCCAGGTCGCTGATGTAGCCGGTGCCGCTCGGGAGGATGCGGGCGTCGGCGGTGGGGATGTGCGTATGGGTGCCGAAGACAAAGGAGCAGCGCCCGTCGAGCCAGTGGCCCATCGCCACTTTTTCGCTGGTGGCCTCGGCATGCATGTCGCAGACACAGACGCGAACGTTCCGCGGCACCTGCTTGAGCACGCGATCGGCGGCGGCGAACGGATCGTCCGCCGGGAGATTCATGTAGATGCGACCGAGCAGACAGAAGACGGCGACGCTGACGCCGCTGTTGGTGGTGACGACGGTGAAGGTGCGGCCCGCCGCGTCGGCAGCCAGATTCGCGGGTCGGACGATGCGCTCGCTGCTTTCCAAAGAGGGGACGATGTCGAGCTTTTTGTAGACGTGGTCGCCGAGCGTGACGACATCGACGCCGTAGGAGCGGAGCTTGTGAAACAGGTTCTGCGTGATACCGCTGCCCCCGGCGATGTTCTCTCCGTTGGCGATCACCAGATCGACGCAGTGTTGGCGAACGACGGCCGGCAACCGCTGATGCACCACCTGCCGGCCCGGCCGTCCGACGATGTCACCCAGGCAAAGAATGCGAAGAGGCATGGGAGGGCGAACTTATAGGGATGGGGGTGGACATGCAATAGGTGGGAGGAAGAGGAGGGGCTGGATGATTGCGGGAATGGGGAATTTAGAATTTGAAATTTCAGATTTGAGATCCGAGATATCCGAGATTTCAAATTTGAGATTTGAGATCTGGGATTTCAGATCTCAGATTTGATGGATGGGATTGGCAATGGCAGAGAACGGGGCAACGCCGGTTGCGGATGGAGGTCAGAATTATCTCTATGGCGAGTCTGTTGTAAAGAAATAGAAGTGTCACCTTTTTAGCTCAAATAGAAGTGTCACCCTGCCTTCCTCTTTTCCGCGGGGAGATTCCGCGCCGGCGTAGCCGGGGCGGAATCTCCCCGCGGGCGCG
>Ga0134128_10000601_pt1 | contig 49279 bp, 37 predicted proteins | sample KB31754_FD_96462 | JGI IMG/M metagenome (GOLD analysis project Ga0134128, IMG submission 96462) | Terrestrial soil microbial communities with excess Nitrogen fertilizer from Kellogg Biological Station, Michigan, USA - KB3-175-4 | ecosystem: Environmental > Terrestrial > Soil > Unclassified ... | reverse complement strand
GACCAGCTTGACCGCCGAGAGCTTGAACTCCCGCGTGAACTTCCGACGTGCCATGGCAAACGCTCCTTCCGACAGGCATTATCCTGTCCGCGTCGCGCGTCCACCATTCGTGGGGAAGTCCACATCGCCCTTTCGTTTCCTCTGTGAGAAAATCAATTTAGAAAAGATCTAACCGCGGAGGAAACGGAGGAACGCGGAGGGTTGTGGATGAGCGATATCAACCAGATTAGTGCTCAGATCATCGACGCGGCTATGAAAGTACACTCGGCGCTGGGGCCGGGGCTGCTGGAAAGTGCTTACGAAGGATGCATGTTGCATGAGCTGCGCAAACGCGGCCTCAAGGTATTTTCTCAGGTCGGACTTCCGGTTGTATACGATACAGTTACAATCGACGTCGGGTACCGCATCGATCTGTTGGTTGAAGACTGCGTGATGGTCGAGCTGAAGTCGATCGATAAGCTTGTGCCTGTCCACGAGGCCCAACTTCTGACTTATCTAAAGCTGAGCGGCGTCAAATTAGGGCTCCTCATCAACTTTAACGTGCTTCACCTCAAAGATGGCCTCAAACGCCTGGTCAACAAACTAGAATCCTCCGCGTTCCTTCGCTCCCGCAGTGAAACCAATGATGAGTTGATTTGATCGCTTGCGCGGTTCACACCTGTTTTGATGTCCGGGGTCCACGCCTGTCTACGTTTGATGTTTCCTCCGCGCCCCTCCGTTTCCTCCGCGGTGAGCTCTTTCTGAGCTTCGCAGAGGGTCTATTTACCGGGGTCTGGCGCGTCTTGTTGTTTCGCTTCGACACCTGCGTGCGGCCGCGAAGCTTTTCTCCTGCGCCTGCGACTGTTGCGATGAGCGTCGGGCGATGCATCGCGGCTCCCGCGTCCGGGCATCCGCGCGGCTTGCATTTCCCCAATCATCGCCTTGAGCTGCTGGTGCACATCATGCCATTCGCGCAGGCGAACGTACGAAAGAAAATTCCCTTCGCACCATTTGCGCAGCTTGCTGGTGGAGAGATGCTCGGCATGTTCGTGGTAGGCCTTCCACAGGAGCAGATAGCTGAGAAAATCGCTGGTTTCGTCGCGCCATTTGGCGTGAGCCGCGTCGGCGGCTTCCTGCTGGTCCATGGGACGCTGGCGGGGATCCTGGACGGTCAGCGCGGAGGCGATGATCAGCACTTCATCGAGGCAGCCTTCGTCGATCGCGGCCAGGACCATGCGGCCGATGCGCGGATCGACCGGCAGGCGCGCCAGCGCCCGGCCAAGCTCCGTCAGGCGATATTCGATGTCGATCGCGCCAAGCTCGTGGAGGGTCTGATAGCCATCGCGAATCATCCGCCGATCGGGCGGCTCGATGAAGGGGAAGGCTTCGATGTCGCCCAGGCCCAGCGCCTTCATCTGCAGGATGACGCTGGCCAGATTCGTGCGGAGGATTTCGGGATCGGTGAAGGCGGCGCGAGTATTGAAATCACTTTCCGGGTAGAGGCGGACGCAGATGCCTTCGCTGATGCGGCCGCAGCGCCCCTTGCGCTGATTGGCGGATGCCTGGCTGATTTTTTCGATCGGAAGACGCTGCACTTTCGTGCGCGGGTTGTATCGGCTGATGCGCGCGAAGCCGGGATCGACGACGTATTTGATGCCCGGAACGGTCAGCGATGTCTCGGCCACATTCGTTGCGAGAACGATGCGCGGCCGGCCGTGCGGGTGAAAAATCCGGTTCTGCTCCTCGGCGCTGAGCCGGGCATAGAGCGGGAGGATATCGACCTTGGGCGGGTGATGTTTGCGCAGGGCCTCGGCGGTTTCGCGGATTTCACGCTCGCCGGCGAGAAAGACCAGTACGTCGCCAGGGCCACTTTCCCAGAGCCGATCGATGGCGTGGAGAATGCCATCGGTCATCTCCATGTCCTGCTCGTCTTCGGTTTGCGCTTCGAGTGGACGATAGAGTAGCTCGACCGGATAGGTTCGGCCGCTGACTTCGATGATGGGTGCATCGTTGAAATGCTTGCTGAATCGCTGCGGATCGATCGTGGCGGAGGTGATGATGATCTTCAAATCAGGCCGGCGCGGGAGGAGCTGGCGGAGATAGCCGAGGAGAAAGTCGATGTTCAGGCTGCGCTCGTGCGCTTCGTCAACGATGATCGTGTCATATTGCTCCAGCAGGCGATCGCCCTGCGTCTCGGCAAGCAGGATGCCGTCGGTCATCAGCTTGATGTAGGTGTTGGGGCTGACGTGATCGCTGAAGCGGACTTTGTAGCCGACGGCGTGGCCGATGGTGGTTTGAAGTTCCTGGGCGATGCGAGCGGCGACGCTTCGCGCCGCGATGCGGCGGGGCTGGGTGTGGCCGATCAATCCTGAGACGCCGCGACCGAGTTCGAGGCAGATCTTGGGGAGCTGGGTGGTCTTTCCCGAACCGGTTTCACCGCAGAGGACGATCACCTGGTTTTCTTCGATAGCCTTGGCAATCAGCTCTCGCTTGGCGACGACTGGAAGCTCAGATGGAAAGAAGGGGCGGGGTAATTGTTCGGCGCGGGTGCGCCGGTGAGCAATCGATTGAGCGATGGACTCTGCGAGGCGATCGATACGATCCCCGACGGGATGACCCGCGGAAATGTGCCGATCGAGTTGGCGCGCCATCGCGTCGAATCGCCGCTGGTCGATCAGCATGCAATGGGGGATGTCGGAAGAAAGCTGGGAGAGACGGGGGTTCACGATTCATTCGCTGTATTCGCACCATGTCTTGGGAGTTTCCCAGACGGTGACGGATGCGAGTTGGGTGCCGGCGGTTTCGATCGCGGGTTTGAGCAGCCGGTAGATCGTCATGGCGATATTCTCGACAGTCGGAATAAGCTGCCGGAATTCAGGGAGCTCGATGTTGAGATTGCGATGGTCGAATTTCTCGATGACGGTCGTGGCGACGATGCGCTCGAAGGCGGGCATGTCGATCAGGGTACCGGAGTCGCTCACTTTCCCAGACAATTTCACCTGCAGCTCATAATTATGCCCATGTCCATGAGGATTGTTGCATTTGCCATAAGTTTGCCGGTTGTCGGCTTCGTTCAGCGTTGGGTTATGGAGCCGATGCGTGGCGGAGAATTCGAATTTTTGACTGAGCTGAACCATGGGATACTCCCGTGCACAAATCGAAACGGTCTGGAAGGGGGAAAGGCGGAGGGCCACTTGCTCGAGCGTGAGGCCGGGCCAGGATTCTTTGAGACGATCAAAGACATTGGTAATCGCACGTTCCGGCGAAGTATTTGAGCGCACGGATCGAGCGACGATGGGCATTGCCAGCTTCCGCGCGGCGTTGTCGATCTGCTTGATGTTCACCAGGTAGCCGCTGGCTTGTTCCAGATCGCCCGCGACCGTCACCTGAAGCGCAAGCCAGGGCGCGAAGGCGCGGAGCGTGGGAAACCCGGCATAACTGTTCGATGGTGTCCCATCGAATGGCTGGTCGGGATCTTCAACCGCGGCAAATCGAACTTCGCGCGTCAGACGAAACATGTGTGGCGATTATAGGGAGCCGCGGGCGTCCGAAGTGATGTTTTGCATCGCCTTTCCACCAAGCGAAAATGCACCCCAAAACGCGCGGTCCATAGCAAAAATCCGCAACAAATTCCGGGTCGCAACTTCACCCGCGACAGGTGGCCAATTCCTGTTAATGCGCCTAGAATGTAACTAAAGAATCCAACAGGAGATGAGAACGGAAGAGACCGGCGTTTTCACTGCCGGTTTTTGTCTGGATTTGTCGCCGCGAATCGGTGGCAAATGGACCCCAATTCGCGATAATCGATCCTTCTCTTTGGGCCAATCATGTTTTCAAGGCCGCAGGGATGCTGTTTGTCTGACGGCCCGGTCAAAAAAGGCCGCCGTCCAATTGCTGTATCAGGAGATTCGATGGCTGAAGTGAATTCGACCAATCCCGCCGAGGGCGGTTCCCCGAGCGATTACAATGAAAGTCAGATCCGCGTGCTCAACGATATCGAGCACGTCCGCACCCGCCCGGGCATGTACATCGGGCCGACCAATGGGCGCGGATTGCATCATCTGGTTTATGAAATCGTCGATAACTCGATCGACGAAGCCCTGGCCGGCTATTGCCACGGCATCCTCGTCAAAATTAACAACGATGACAGCGTAACGGTCGTCGATGATGGGCGCGGCATTCCGGTCGGTATCCATCCGACCGAAGGCGTGCCGACGGTTGAGGTCGTCTTTGCGACCCTCGGCGCCGGGGGAAAGTTCGATCACAAGGACGGCTCGCCCTATGCCACCAGCGGCGGTTTGCATGGCGTGGGCGCATCGGTCGTCAACTTTCTTTCCGAATGGATGGAAGTGGAAGTGAGCCGGGACGGCAAAGTCCATCACATGGAATTTGAGCGGGGAACGAAGGTTTCCGATCTAAAGGTCATTGGGCGCGCGAATAAGACCGGTACGAAGGTCACCTTCAAGCCCGACAAGGAGATCTTCAAGGAAGCAGGCGATGCGGAATTCAAATATGAAATTCTGGCGAATCGACTCCGCGAACTCGCTTATCTGAATGAAGGATTGCAGATTTCGATTGAAGATGAGCGCACGGGAAAGAAAGAGGAATTCAAATACACGCAGGGGCTGGTCGAGTATGTTCGCGGCCTTAATGAAGGCAAAAACGTCTTCACGCCGGTGATTTATTTCAAGAAGGAAGACGCCGAATCGCGGCTGATCGTCGAAGTGGCGATGCAGTACAACGACGGCTACAACGAGACGCTGCTCACCTTCGCCAATAACATTAATAATCATGACGGCGGCACGCATTTGAGCGGCTTCAAGACCGCGCTGACCGGCACCGTCAACCGCTATGCCGAGGCTGCGAACCTGATGAAAGACGTCCGCCCCAGCGGCGATGATGTGCGCGAGGGACTCGTCGCGATCATCAGCGTGAAGCTCCCTGAGCCGCAATTCGAAAGCCAGACGAAAGACAAGCTGCTGAATGTTGAGGTTGAGTCCTTCGTGCAACAGGGGGTCAACGAAAAGCTCGGCAGCTATTTCGAGGAAAATCCGCGCGAGGCCAAGGCCATATTTGAAAAGGGCATGATGGCCGCCGAGGCACGCGAAGCTGCACGCAAGGCGCGCGAGCTGACCCGGCGCAAAAACAGCCTCGAAGGAACCAGCCTGCCCGGCAAGCTTGCGGACTGCCGAAGCCGAAGCAACGAAGAAACCGAGCTGTTCCTGGTCGAAGGTGATTCGGCCGGTGGCTCAGCCAAGCAGGGTCGCGATTCGAATGTGCAGGCGATTCTTGCCCTTCGCGGCAAGCTGCTGAACGTGGAAAAGGCCAATCTCGTGAAGATGCTGGGCCACGAAGAAATTCGCACCATCATCAGCGCCTTGGGCTGCGGCATCCGCGACGATTTCAATATGGAACGCCGCCGTTACGGCAAGATCGTCATCATGACCGACGCCGATGTGGACGGATCCCACATTCGTACGCTGCTGCTCACCTTCTTCTTCCGTCACATGCAGGAATTGATTCGCGGCGGCAGGATCTACGTCGCGCAGCCGCCGCTCTATCAGGTGACGCGCAAGCGCAAGAGCGATTACGTTCTCAACGAGCGCAAGATGAAGCAGACGCTGACTGATCTGGGCCTGGAAGGGACAGAGCTGATCATTCGCGATGCCGACACCGGCGTCGAAGCGCGCCGACTCAAAGGCGATGAGCTTCGTCGCATTGTCGATCTTCTGGGCAAGCTCGAAGAGACGGTGAAGGTGATCGAACGGCGGGGGATCGACTTTGCCGATTTCCTGGGGCGACGCAATTCCGGTGGCAAGCTGCCGCTCTATCGCGTGATCGCTGAGGGCGAGGAGCATTTCTTCCACACGTCCGCCGAGCGCGACGAATTCCTGCGCGAAAATCATTTCCTTGTGGAAGATGATGAAATGGCCGCCGTGCATGCTTCAGGCGAGGCGCCCGGAAGTCAGGCAAACGGGAATGGCGATGGTAAGCCGCACCGGCTGCAGAAGAATCATGAGCTTCATGAAGTGAAAGAGATGGAGAAGCTCTTTACCGCTCTCGAATCGCATGGCCTGATGATCGAAGATTACTATCTCACGCAGGAAGAATCAGTGTCCGGCGAAAAGCTGGCGACCAAGTATGCGCTGCAAAACGAAAGCGCGCTGCATGACGTGGCGGGCGTTGCACAAGTCCTTCCCGGGATTCACCGCATCGGAAAAACCGGCATCGAGATCAAGCGCTTCAAAGGCCTTGGCGAGATGAACAGCGAGCAGCTCTGGGAAACGACGCTCGATCCAAGTGCCCGCACGCTGCTTCGAGTCACGCTTCAGGAGGCGGCCGAGGCCGAGCGCATGTTCAGCATCTTGATGGGCGAAGACGTCGAACGCCGCCGCCAGTTTATCGAGGAGCATGCGCTGGAAGTGAAAAATCTTGACGTTTGATTGCCGTGGGGTCTAGGTAAATTTACTGACTGCGCATTGGAGGGCGAGACTCCGTCGAGCCGCGGCTGCAGGAAAGCTTCGGCTCGGCAGAGCCTCGCCCTCCACTTGCGCCCCGCGCGTGTATTTTTATCGGGAAAAAGTGGCCGGGGCTATTCGATGCGCGTCAGCGTTGCACCGATTGAATAAAGGCTCTTGGCCAGTTCCTTGCAATGGCAGACGGTGTAGACGATCGCCATGGATTCCCCCATGACGCCCGGAAGCTGTGCGATAAATTCGGTGCGCGGAGGAAATGGTTCTGCGGTGACGATGCCAATCCCACTGGTGGAAAGATCCCGCACCCAGACCGAGCTTTGAAGCTCGATGCCGCCCGGTCCGCGGCGGATGATTCCGAGCTTGCTGCGCAGCCCGACGCGGGGGGCGACGCGCTTCTCCATATTTCGACTGGTGCGCGGATCGGATCGAAGCGACCTGACGATCTGTCGATAAAGTTCAGCCGATAGCTGCATCGATTCGATCCTTGCCCTTGGGGCAATCGGCTCGCGGCGCCGGTCCCTTTACGAGGCTTTCGCCGCCGCCAGTCGCGCCTTGTTTCGAAGCCCTTCACGACGGGCGAGGGCCGACAGCAACTCCTTAAGCCCTTCGTCCGCGCCCGATGGCCAGGCGTTAGCCTCGGCATTGAACTGCACGCCAAACTTCAGCGTGTTTCCCGATGGAATCCGGTTGGACACCAGCTTGGCTGGAATCTCGATGCGCCTTCCATCATGCGTGATGACCACGTTGAAAGGCTCGCCGGGCGGAAGCGCCATCAGCGTTGTATTCAACGGCGTCACGAACCCGGCGCCACCCTGGCTCAGGTTCCACAGCTTCACGCGAACTTCTCGATCCGAATTCGGCGCCCATTGGCTCGATCGCACGAGCTGCGCCAGCACCCGGCCATCATCGCTGATCGGATATCGGACATGTGCCCGGCGTTCTCCGTCTTCCAGCGCTGCCGGCCACTTGAGCAGCAGCGCTTCCATGCAGACGGCATCGGTCAGCCAGAAATGTTTGTCGCGCTTGAGAATTCGCGTGTGAAATCGCCAGCGATGGTGCCCGTGCGTATAGGAGATTTCCACATCGGCGCCGTTGGAGATCGGGAAATCCATCTCCGATCGCTTCTCATCCATCGGCTGTGCCCAGATGCCCGGCGCCGGATCGGGGCTGAGCTTGAGAAAGCGCAGGTTGCATTGCCGCGGCTTGGTCGCGCTGGCGAAGGTGACACAAGCCGTCAGTTTTTCCCCAACGGCGCGGCGAAGCAGTTCTTGTTGATTTGAATCCATATGTGATGAGTCAAATAGAAAAGAGCCTATGTGTGTCATCGACTTCGGACGCTGGAAACTTTTGCGGCGCAGGGAGGATTTACCGGGCGATTGAGTTGGGCGATATCAATTCTTATCGGACCCGCTGGCGATGCTGAAAAAGCCATTTGAGATGAAGAAATAGCGGGTGGCTTATGCCAGTTTCAGGTCTTGATAGACCGCCGCGAGCATGGCGCGCAGTCGCCGTTCGTGAGCAGCATCACCGGGCGTGCCATTGGGCGTGATATCAACAACCAATCCATGATCCGGGTCGGCAAAGGCCGACGTGGATTGAAATCCGTTATGGCCAAAGGCATTGTCCGAAGCGTATGGCCCAAATCCGTAGGGGATTTGCCCCGGCGCATTGCGCTCGGAGTTGATGATAAATCCCAGACCCCAGTCGATGACGTGCTGAAAGCTGTGGTCGAACATGCCTACACGTTGTCGCATGGTGAAAAGCTGGACGCTGTCGGCCGAAATCAGCCTCGCACCATTTAGCTCGCCATGGTTCAGCAGCATCTGATAGAAGCGCGCGAGTTCCCGGGCCGGCCCGCAGCCATTGGCGGCAGGGCGACAATGCGTAAATGCTTTCTGGGAGTCCCAGGGCGGAAGCGTTCGGATCGGCTGATGATCCGTCTGCTGCAGTGCGCCAAGCTGCTGGCCATAAGCTTCGTATTTCGCGTCCGGCATACCGATCCACGAATCGTTCATGCCCAGCGGAAGAAAAATCTCCTGGCGAACGTAATCCTCATAGAGCCGCCCATCGATGCGATGAACGATCTCGCCCAGAATGAACCAGCTTGTATTGGGGTGGTAGCCGGCCTTCTGCCCCGGCACCCAGCCGCGCTCGAGCGAAGCGTCGCAGAGATTGGCAATGATCTGCTCCCACGAATCGGTCGGCCAGCCGGTATGAGCCCAGCGAAAGCCACAGGTGTGCGTCAGAATGTGACGAACGGTGATGGCCTCTTTGCCCTTCGTGCCAAATTCAGGGATGAATCGCGCGACCGGATCATCCAGACCGAGCCTGCCGCGCTCCATGAGCTGAGCAATCGCGACCGCGCCGATGGGTTTGCACGCGGAAAGCCAGAGCATCACCGTATCGCGCTTCATCGCGATGCCGGGCCGGGATTCTCCAATCGCAAAATCGGCTACGGTCTTCCCATCTCGCGCGACAAACCCCTGCGCACCAATGTGCAGCCCAGTCTCAATACCTTGTTGAAGAACCTGGATCGTGCGAGGCAGCGCGCTCGCATCCCCATCTGAAATCATGACGGCATGATAGTGATCGCGGCTCTGTTTTGCGCCAAGGAAGCCAAGAACGCCAAGAACGCCAAGAACGCCAAGAAAATCATTTGGTAATTTTCATTCTTGGCGCCCTTGGCCTTCTTGGCGTCCTTGGCGCAAAAAGATCGGCGTCCCCGCATCGGCACTCACTTCAGCAGAACCACGCCTCCGTGCCTCCGTGGTGAATCCTCCTCTTAATTCTCTTCCTTGCCTTCCTTCAGAAGGAAGTTTCGGCACTGTGCGAGGTGATCGGTGTTGATCAGATCGACGCCATCGTCGCGGATTTCTTTCCAGAATTCCGGAAAATCCGGCGCTCCCCAGAAGCGAACGAGTCGCCCCTGAGCATGCGACTTTTCCACGATCGCTTTCAGTTTGTCGCGCTCCGCCTGTGGCATCGGGCCGCGAGCGCGCCACTTAAAATCCTTGCTCCAATTTTCGCTCATCCACGGGACCAGATCGGCTGGGTCATTCGTTTCGAGATCTGACAGAATGCCATCAATGCTGGCGTAACGCACCTTGTCGGCTGCGATCATCTTTCGCGCGCGATTGCCGGAGATCACGACGGTGACGGCTCCCTGTTCCTTTTTTCCATCGCGCCAAACCGTGAGGATCGAAGCGTACTGCTTCAACACCGGACGCAGCGCGGCATACGTATCGTCCGCATTTCCCTTCACGTCGATCAGCAGCCAGACCGGCGGGCCATTGCGATAGAGCCGACCGCCATTGGCTTCGATCTGCTTTTTCATCGGATCGAGATAGAGCGATTGGAGCGTTCGGTCCGGTTTGACCTTTGAGCGGTCATGGGCCACCAGCAATGCGCCATCGACCAGATGAACATCGGCCTCGAAACTGCAAAAACCATTTGACTCGGCATCGAAGAAGGGATGGGTATGCTCGTAATCGTTGTGCGCGTGGCAATGAATCAGCGGCACCGGCTGATTGGAGGGATCGGCAGGCGCGATCCGTATCCAGATTGTTACCACGCAAAGCGCGACGATCAATCGAATGAATTGATTCCCTCGCATGATTCCCATTCCCGTTAAAGAGGCTCGCTTACTGGCCCAGCATTCCTGGCGGCAAGCCCAGCTCGCCCGCTGTCTTCTGCATCTCAGACCGCATCATCTCGGCGGCCTTCGATTGGGCCGCATTCACCGCCGCCACGACCAGATCTTCGATCATCTCCAGGTCCTGGCCGTTCACCTTGTTTTTATCGATGCGAATCCGCACCAGTTCCAGCCGGCCGTTGACCGTGGCTTCGACCATTCCTCCGCCGGCGTCCGCCGAGACCTGCTTTCGCCCCAGCTCCTCCTGCGCGGCCCGCATCTTTTCCTGCATTTCCTTTGCCTTGGCCATCAGGCCCGGCAGGCTTCCAAGATTCTTCAAAGCATCAAACATTGACATAGCCAATCCTTATACAACGAAGGTATTCCATCCGCTCGTGCTGGACAAAATCAAAAACGAGTTTGTGTCGCCTGATAGGCTATCGAGAAACGCCCGAAGCGTCCCGCTGCCGGCAGAGGGGCCGACCATAGCATTAGTCGCTAACGAATTGTTACTAAAGGGCGCCGGGGCCGGCGCACGCGTGCCGGGGTTTGTCAAAACATTAAAGCTCTTCGCGCTCGTCGTCTTTACGATCCCTGCCGGAATGGGAGCGCCGGTCACGAAAGGCTGCATGCCCGCCTCCAGCGCGCCGAGGTCCGGCGCGCCTCCGCTGTATCCGTCGGTGTAAGGCGGCTCGACGATTCCCGCATCAATCGCCGGCGATCCGGGCATCAACCCAAAATCTCCCGTTGACGGCGAGACATATTGAATCCGGCCGGTCGAGGCAGCCAGATTATGGTACTGGATCGCTCCGGTTCCCCAGAACATCGAGCCGGTAAAGAGATTGTTGGCCAGCAGGACATTGGTCATGACAGGCGTCCCGCCATTGAGGCCCCAGTTGACGCCGACGAAGGTATTATTGAAAAGACGATCGTTCGCCTGGGCGTAATTCATCTTGAGCGCCGTGTTCACGTTGTAGACGATGTTGTGATCGACGCGGAAATTGTTGCAGTCGCCGTCCAGGAAGACGCCGGTTGCGCCAAATCCGCCGGCGAGTCCGTTATAGACCTTGTTGTAAGCCCAGCGCGAGCCCTGGCCATCGGTTTCCCAGGTGTAGATTCCGCCGCAGTCGGAATCCTGAATCGCAAAATCGTGGATCGTGTTATAGAAAATCTTCACGCCGGCCGAGAAAAACTGTGTGACGCCGGATCGGGCCACATCGTATATCGTGTTCTGAACGACCTGGTTGTCCGAACCCTGGATCGACACGCCCGCTTCATCGCCGCCGCCGTAATCGACTTCGCTGATGACCGAATTGCGGACGATGTTGTTGGAGCCGCCGAGGAAAACGCCGTCGCCGCTGCTGTAGGTGATGGTGCAGCTATCGACGATATCGAAGCTCCCATTGAGGATGATGCCGGTCGTATGCGGAGCATATTTGATGTCCCACGGCATCGCCTCGATCAATTGCTGCGAAACGTACTTCGCTCCCAGCCCGAGCAGGTTATCGTGGGTGGAATTGGCATCGGTATTAACCGTGCAGGCAAAGAATTGCAGGCCTTGGAGATTGATGTACGAATCGCCGCTGAGATCGAAGCCGTATAAGCGATGCTTCGCTTCGACATTGTGCGATGCCGGGCTGTCGCCGGCGGGCGTCCACAAATAAAGCGCATTGCTCGTCGGATCGCGGTACCATTCATCCGGCGAATCCAGCCCCTGGAATTTGCCAGTCAGGTAGAAATGGTTCCCCGCCGTCGGCACTTCGTAGCTGGTGAGCTGCTGATACGTGTACGTCAGCGCGCCGGGCGAATTGCTGATGATCGTCCCGCTTTGCCAGATCCAGGCCTGTCCCGGTGAAATCCGGATGATCCCGCCGACCCAGCTCCCGGCCGGGTCGGTCAGCGCGCTGCTGTGAATCGTCGCGGTGGACAGGCCGGTGGGATTGATCGTCGCAGAAATCGAATCGGCCGTCGCGGTCGTGTGATGAAGCGGATCGAGGCTGGTGTTGGGCCACTGGGCTTCGGTCATCATCTGCCCATCGAGGAAGACTTGGTCGCTTCCTTCGCCAAGCGTCCACGGAAGCGGGGCCGAATAGATCGACCCGCTGTATTTCGACCAGCCGGCCACCGGATCCGCGCCATCGAGGGTGACAGGTCCATCTCCAAACGGGGCGAACGTGATCGGCGCGGCAGCCGTCCCGGAATTGAGCGGATGCACCGTCTCGCGATAAGTCCCGCCATGAATCAGCACCGTATCGCCCGGCTGCGCCACGTTGGCCGCCTGCTGAATCGACGCAAACGGCGCAGCCAACGTCCCGGGGTTGGCATCGCTCCCCCCAGTCGCGGCCACATAATATGTCGAAAGCAAAACGCGGCGCTCGAGCGTTTCAATAAACAAAAAAAGGCGGGATCGCGCGGCAGTTGAAGTCGAAGAATCGTGCAACATCGATAGCCATAAGACTACCGCTTCGCGGCCGATTCGTCACGGCCTATATTGCAGATGGAGGGCGGCAGTCCTCTGCCGCCGCGATTTCTCGTGAAATATAACTTCGTTCCGCTCACGGCGCCGCAACCGAGCGCGGAAGACGCAAAAAGAGCCGCGCACGAAGTAAGCGGATTGGCGCCGTGTCGCGTTAATCCGCTTACTTCGTGCGCGGCTCTTTCATTCTCACTTCACTCGCGGCGTCGCAGGAGCGCCGCCCCCGCCGCCCTCTGGTGCCGCTCATTGCCTATTTTTTTCCAATGGACCAAAACAAAAAAATGTTGCGCGCCTTCCTGGCGCGCAACATTTTTGGGAGCCATCCGTGATGTCCCGACCCTTTACGAAAACTTAATCGCCTTGATATTCCCCATTCCAAATCCTGGCGTGCCGACGAAATCGAGGAACAGGTTGTGAACCCCGGTCGCGCCGCTGATGGCGGCGGTTTGGATCGTGTAGGTGCTCCAGCTACCGGTGGGGCGGGTGATCAGGGAGCCGATGACTTTGCCTTTCAGGCCATCGACACGGAACTCGATTTTCTGATATCCGCATCGCGGGCCGACGGCAATCTGCAGCGTCACGCTCTTTACGCCCGAGCCGAAGTTGATGGATGAATATTCGATCCAGTTGCCGGGATAGAGATAACCCAGGCCGCCGTAACTTTCCTTTGCGGGGCCAGTCTGCCCGGCAAGAGCAAAGGGATTGATGCCGGCCGTGGCGCTGACGCTGCTGGGCGTCGAAGGAGTCGGCGTCTTCGATGAAGAAGACGAGGACGAGCTTGAACTCGAACCGGAGGACGATTTAGAGCCGGACGACGAAGAGCTGGATGACGAGCCCGAGCTCGAAGTTGAGCCCGAACCGGAAGTCGATTTACTTCCCTGCGGCGACGACCCGACCGGAACTGACGGAGTCGGCGTCGAAGAGATCGTCTTGCTCAGCGGCACCGCGCCGACACCAAAGCCCAAGACGCCATACTCTAGCGCGCCCAGATCCGGCCCGGCTCCAATGTATCCAGCCGTGTATTGCCCGAGCTTCATTCCTGCATCGATCGCGGCCGATCCCGGAAGGAGGGCATAATTATGCCCGTTTGCGTTTACAAATCCCGGATCTCCTCCCCAGTTGTTCTGCACCGTCGCATGCTGCCCAAAGGAAGTGGCGTCGGTGAAAATATTGTTGCGGAAGATCGTTCCGCTCCAGTCGTAGGCTCCCCAGTTCTTGTCCACGCTGTTCTGGTACCCATCCAGCGTGTTGTTGTATACCTGTTCATTTCGGCTGGTGAAATTCAGCCGCATGCCTGAAGCAACATTCCAGGTGATATTGTGATCGACGATGAAATTGGCGGAGTTGTTGTCGAGGTAAACGCCTACGCTGCCATATCCGCCGGTGCTGCCGTTGTAGACCTGGTTGTAGGAAATCTCGCTGCCCAGGCCATTGGTGGCGACGGTATAAATCCCGCCCACATCGGTGGTCTGCAGGCCAAAATCATGCACCAAGTTATGCGTGACGGTGCTCTGCCCGGCTTGGATCAAAATCCCATCTCGGCCGGCGTTATAAATGGTATTGTTCTCAACCGTCGTTCCCGCGCCGGTAATCTGCACGCCCGCGGCATCGGTGCCAAGATAATCCACATCGTGAATGACGTTATTATTCACGACGCTGCCCGCGCCGCTGACCAAAACTCCGTCGCCGGGGCTGAAGGCAATCTCGCTGTTTTCCAGAACGTCATTGGCGCCGCGCAGAACGATCCCGCTCTGCATCTGCCAGGCCCACCCATTGGGGATGGAGTCGTACTGCGAAAGGTATTTGGCAGTGATGCCGTTGAAGACATCGTTTGTCGAATGCGTATCGGTATTGATCGTGGCGGCAACGATATTGAAGCCGTCGATCTCGATATTGGAAAGCCCGCTTAGGTCGAATGCATACTGTCGATGCTTGGCTTCCACCACATGATTGGCGGGGCTGTCGCCAGATAAGGTCCAAAGCGTAAGCTGCCCTGAATTGCTCAACGACCATTCGCCTGCGCTGTCCAGCGCGCCGGCGCCTCCGGTCAGATAATAATGATTCCCCGCCTGCGGCGTCTCATATGACCCATTATTGAGGTACGTAAAGGTCACCTGGCCCGGTCGTGAATCGACGACCGTTCCCGTCTGCGCCACCCATCCTTGGCCCGGCTGAATGTGGATCAATCCGCCATTCCAGAAGCCAGCCGATTGCGTGATCGAAGGATCATAAATCGTAGCGGTATCGTAACCCGCCCGGGCGGAGGCACTGGCAACCGTCGCGAAAGTCGGATGCGACAGATCCAGGCTCGTATTGGGCCAGCGCGCTTCGGTCATCGGCTGCCCATCAACGAAAATCTGGTTGTTCCCGCTGCCCATGCTCCAGGGCAGTTGCGTGCTGAAAATCGGCGCCCCTGAGCCATCCCATCCGGCAACCGGATCGGCTCCGTCGATCGTCACCGACTCATTGTTGTAAGGCTCAAATGTGATTGGCGCGGTGCGCGTTCCGGAAGACCAGGGGCGAATCGTTTCATCGTAGGTTCCGCCGCGCACGTAGACGGTATCGCCCGGCTGCGCGACCTCGGCGGCTTTCTCGATCGATTGAAACGGCGCGGACAAACTTCCCGCGGCAGAGTTATCTCCCCAGTTTGCGACATACCAGGAAGCCGATAGGAGCCTGCGAGATTCCAGCGATTCAATCGCGCTGGATGCCGGACGCGCAGGGCGCGGCATCGCTGCTTCGGATGCAGCAGCCAAGCGCCGCCGGCTGCTGGCTTCCTTGCGCGCAGCGCGGAGCCAAGAAGATTCCGTGGTTGGGCGCGCAGGGAGCGCCCGGCAGTTTGAAGTCAATGCCGATCGGGGCATCGATCCTCCCAGTTCTGGCGTCGTCCTCGATCACCGCCCGGGAACATCGCCGGGCCAGCAGCCGTTGTTTGGGCAAATGACTTCGCTTGAAGTAGCCGGTTCGGAGCGCCTCAAGTGAATTTGAGACATCCCGTCACACACCGGCCTTCTGCCGCTGGAATCGAGAGTTAACACACCTTCTCGATGCACGAGCGCAGAACCCATTTGCCCACGGCTGCCGCATTTGCCGGTGCCAGAGGACGATCAGCAAATCGACCCGGATGAACGGGTCCTGAAGGTCTTTTGCCCCATAACTCGATAAATTCCCCATTTAGGACAGACGGATGTGAAGAAGTAACGAATGCGCCGGTTGGGCAGAGATTGCAAAGTCCGAGAATGTCAGGGAAGCGCAGGCGAAGTCAATGCCTCGGCACGATTCTGCTATACTGGGTCGATCGAATCTGACACAACGGGCCAAGTGAGGAGCATGTCATCGCACAATCAATCCGTGTCCAATGAAGGCGATCCGTCGCCGGCCCAGGAGACGGCGTCGATTCCGCCGAAGGGGCAGCGGGGGCATGATTTGCCGGAGCAGATCGGGCCATTTCGCATCATTGAGATCATCGGCGAAGGGGGAATGGGCGTCGTCTACAAAGCCGAGCAGCGCGATCCGGTTCGGCGGGTGGTGGCGCTGAAGGTCATCAAGCTGGGGATGGACACGCATGATGTCGTCGCGCGCTTCGAAGCCGAGCGGCAGGCGCTGGCGATGATGTCGCATCCGAATGTCGCGCGGGTCTTCGAGGCGGGCGTGACCGAACAGGGGCGGCCATACTTTGCGATGGAGTATGTGCCCGGGATTCCACTGACCGACTATTGTGATCAAAACCGCCTGACGACGCGGGAGCGATTGGATCTTTTCATTTCGGTCTGCCAGGCGGTGGGTCATGCGCATCAGAAGGGCATCATTCATCGCGATCTGAAGCCCGGCAACATTCTGGTCAGCATGTTCGATGGCAAGCCGATCCCCAAGGTGATCGACTTCGGCATCGCCAAGGCGGCAAATCAGGCGCTGACGCAGAAGACGCTGTTCACGCAAACCGGTGCGCTGATTGGCACGCCGGAATACATGAGCCCCGAGCAGGCGCAGACCAGCGGGCTGGATGTCGATACGCGCACCGACATTTATTCTCTGGGCGTTATTCTTTATGAGCTTTTGACCGGGCAGGTGCCGTTCGATTCGCAGATGCTTCGCAAGGCGGGAATGGATGGCATGGCGCGGATCATTCGCGAAACCGAGCCGCCTAAGCCCAGCACGAGGCTTTCGCTGGCGGGGCACCAACCAGCCGGCGATAGCTCTTTCAATGAAGCCGCGCGGAAGCGCCGATCCGATCCGCGCTCGCTGCTGCGCGAACTTCGCGGAGACCTCGACTGGATCACCCTTAAGGCGATGGAGAAGGATCGCACGAGGCGCTACGAAAGCGCCGGCAGCTTTGCCGAAGACATCCGGCATTACCTCGATAACGAGCCGGTTGCGGCACGCCCACCGAGCACCGTCTATCGGCTCAGCAAATTGCTCCATAAACACAAGGTGGGTGTGGCGGCTGTCGCGTCGGTATTGCTGGCGCTGATTCTGGGCGTGATCGGAACGACCGTCGGCATGCTGCGGGCGCGAGCCGACCGAAATCGCGCGGTGAATGCGGAGAAGACTGCAATTGATCAAAGAAAGATCGCCGAGCAGCAGCGTGCCCTGGCGATGGAAAGCGAGGCTCGAGCTGACAGCACCATCGCGCATCTCCTGAAAATGAAAGGCGATTTTGCCGGAGCCGAGCCGATGATGCGGCGGTCGCTGGAACTGTATCGCCAGCTTCGCGGGCCGGAGCATGTGGATGTTGCCGCGGCGTTGGATGATCTTGCGTGGCTGCTGGAAGGCACACCCAAATCAGCCGATGCCGAGCAGGCCGCGCGAGATTCCCTTGCGATGTATCAGCGCCTTCGCGGCGAACATGACCCACTGGTGGCAAATGCCTACGATCGCCTGGGCATGGTGCTGATGGCGGTGCACAATTCCGCGGATGCCGAACTGGCTTTACGCCATGCTGTGGAGCTTTATGCAGCGCTTCCATCGCCTGATCCGGCAGGTGTTGCCGCCGCGACAGGAGATTTAGGAATTCTCCTTCAACAGCGCGGCGACACGTCAGCAGCTGAGCCGCTCCTGCGCCAATCGCTTGCCGCCTGGATTACGGTTCCCGGCTATGAGCGCGAGATGAGGCATGACGTCGCCGACATTGCGCAAACTTTGGATCGGATGGCTGAACATCGGGGTGACTCGAAGAGCAGAATGCAGTTTCATCGCCAGTACCTGATCATTCAGATCGCACATATTGGGATGGGCCTTGAGGCCAGCCCTAACGACATTGGCTTCCGGTATGCCCATGCGCAGCTTTGCTTTGATGTCGGGCGTTTTACCGATGTGATGTCGGATTGGGACAAGCTGGCTGCGATCAACCCCAGCGACGGGCAGATGTTGATGCAGGATGCATGCATCCATCTTTATCTTGGGGATGAAGCCGGATATCGGCGTGCCTGCCAGCGGATGCTCGACCGCGATCGCGGCACCAGCAACGCCGGCGTCCAAGATCGCGCCGCCAAGACCTGTCTGCTCGCTCCCGGTGCGGTGGAAGATTTAGCGCCGGTGCTGGCAATGGCCCGAGCGAACATTGCCAAAGCTGGGCCGACCGATCTGCCGGCGCTGTATCACCTTTGCGCGGGAATGGCTGAATATCGTGCGGGGAATTTCAACGTCGCCGCCGGTTTGTTTCAGCAGGCGCTGGATCTTGGGCTGACCGCGGAGCCGCGTGCCGCAGGCCTGTATTATCTGGCGATGGCTCATTTCAGGATGAATGAGCAGCAGAAATCGCGCGATGACCTTGCCAAGGCACATCAATTCATCGAGAAGGAAATCGCGCCTGCCGACGCGGCGTTGATCGACACCAAAGCAAGCACGCAGGATTGGCTGATCTGCCAGATCGCCCGGCGAGAAGCCGATGCCCTCATTTCAGGCGGTGAAGACCGCTGAAAACATGTTGGATCGCAGTTTTCCGTTCAATCAAACGATAATTCGACGCTGGATTGACAAGCGATTTTCCAAAAATCGCCCAACGCACAGTTTTGAGCGTACACTGTCGATAGATCGAAATGACTCCATTGCTCAAACGTGAAGTTCAATGATGTACGACGGGCGCGCTCTCAACTCTAGTGCGGATCGGTCCATGGCGGATGTGCATGGCACCGTTCATGTGCCGCAGGGCGGGACCTGGCTGCGGCGAGTGCTGGCCTTTACTGGCCCGGCTTACCTGGTTTCGGTCGGCTACATGGATCCCGGCAACTGGGCCACCGATCTGGCCGCGGGGTCGCGATTTGAATACCGCCTGATCTGGGTGCTGCTGATGAGCAACTTGATGGCGGTGCTGCTGCAGACGCTATCAGCGCGCCTAGGTGTCGTGACCGGCCGCGATCTGGCGCAGGCTTGTCATGATAGTTATGGCAAAACCCTGCGCGGGCTGTTGTTTGTGCTCTGCGAGATTGCGATCGCGGCATGTGATTTGGCCGAGGTGCTGGGCACCGCGATCGGCATTCACATGCTCTTTCCCGCCATCCCTCTGCTGGCGGCGGTGTTGATCACCGGGCTGGATGTGCTGCTCCTGCTGGGCATGCAGCGGTGGGGCATGCGCAAGATGGAGATGTTCATCGTCTCCCTGATCTCGATTATCGGGATCTGCTTTGTCATCGAGATCTTTTTGTGCAAGCCAGCGTGGGGGATGATTGGCGCGGGTTTCGTACCTTCGCCGCTGTCGTCGGTAGGCGGGGAGAATTCATCGCTCTATATCGCAATCAGCATCATCGGTGCGACGGTAATGCCACACAATTTGTACCTTCATTCGTCGCTGGTACAAAGCCGTCGGCTCGATCCCAGCGAAGCGGGGCGAAGGCAGGCGTGCCGATTTAACCTGCTGGACTCGGCGGTCGCGCTGAACATCGCATTTTTTGTCAATGCGGCAATTTTAATTGTTGCTGCGGCGACGTTCGGGCATAGCGGACATGCCGTTGATGAGTTGGAAGATGCCCATCGACTGCTGCATGACCTTCTGGGCACGCGCGTCGCACCGATCGTCTTTGCACTGGCCTTAATCTGCGCCGGCCAGAGCTCTACCATCACCGGAACGCTCGCCGGCCAGATTACGATGGAAGGCTTCCTGCGTTTCCGCATGCGCCCGTGGCTGCGGCGATTGACCACCCGCCTGATGGCGATTGTGCCGGCGGTGCTGGTGATCGCTCTTTCACATGGCAACGGTACTAATCGCCTGCTGGTCTTCAGCCAGGTCATCCTGAGTTTGCAGTTGCCTTTTGCGATGGTGCCGTTAGTGAAATTCACGAGCAGCCGGACGCGAATGGGGAATTTCGTTAATCCGAATTGGCTTGCCGGACTCGCTTGGATGGTGGCGACGATCATTATCCTGCTCAATGGAAAGTTGGTCGTTGATCAATTTCGAGATTGGCAAACCGACCTCGGGAATTTGGAGTGGATCATCCGCTTTATCGCGTATCCAGTTGCGATTGCCATGGCCGCAGTGTTGGCCTGGCTGATCATCCGGCCCGAGCGCCAGGCGGCTCCGTCGCGAGAGACGCTGCACGTTTCACCACCGTCGGCGGCGCAAATTCTGGATGCCGCTCAAACACAAAAGCAGCATTTCCATCGCATCGGCGTGGCTCTGGAAGCGAAAATCGACGATGCCGCCATGTTGGGCCAGGCGATTGCCCTGGCTCGCGCGCATCATGCAGAATTGGTCCTCATGCATATCGTGGAAGGGGCCGCGGGTCAGTGGCATGGCGCTGAGGCGGGCGATGCCGAGGCACGTCACGATGATGAGTACCTTCATTCGCTTGCGACAAGGTTGCGGGCTGAGGTGCCGATCGAAGAGGTACCGGAGATTCGTACCGCTCTTGGATATGGCGATGTGAAGCGCGAGCTGATTCGTCTGGCTCGGGAGCAGAAGCTTGATCTCCTGGTGGCAGGGGGCCACGGCCATCGAAAGCTTGGCGATCTTCTTCGTGGCGAAACGATCAACGGCGTCCGCCATCATCTCGATATTCCGGTGCTGGCGATCCGCTCGACAGGAAAGAAAGACTCGAGCGCCTAAAAAAGAAACTCCCGCGCACTGCTGCGCGGGAGTTTAATTCGCAAATTGGGAAGAAAGCGGACGCCTACCAATCCTGAAGATACGTATCAATCGAGTACATCTTGCCATTTTTATACAACTCGACCTGCTCAACCGGCGTCTTACCGCCGTTGGTCCAGAAGTAATTGCCGGCATCGTCGTAGAGCATCTGGAAATTGATCGTTTTGACGCGCTGCTTACCTTTTTCAATCTTGGGAAGCCAGCAGACATACTTGCGGTTCACCCAGATCTCGACGTTATCCCAGTCTTCGTCGGAATAGTTGAGCACCTGGAGTGTGCCCATGAGGAGATTATATTCCGCGCGTCCCATGGCAGCCCCGCCGCGAGGCGCATCGGCTTTGTAAGGATGCCTTCGCGCCGCATCCGCCGCGAACTGTGCCGAAGTCCGGCGCAAATTTGGATCGGAATTCGGAACCAGCGATGGCCTTCCCGCGCATCCGGCTGCCCATCCTAATCCACCCAGCAATGCAATTGTCAACGATTTTTTCATGATGCCTCGCGTCAAAACGTCTAACGAACGCCAAAATGGCGTCGCAGAAGTGTTATCGGACGAAAGGCCCGTTTTTGTTCAACGATGGATGTGTCGGCCAAAGTTCATCTTCAGCTAGGCACCAATCGTTTTTCGGAAGGGTGGCGCTCTGAGCAATTCCCAGGCGGGGCGCTCGCCCCTACCCACCTTGTTTATTTAATTGTCGTTGACTTGCGGTGGCTGAAGCATAAAAATCAGATTCTTGCGGAACAAGGTTGTAGCTTCTTCTCCTATCTACTCCATTTGCTGACCGAGCGAGGAGAGCAAAATGCGCCTGTTCGACTTTGCGTCCTCACGCAAGCGATCTTTTCGTGCGCCCAAAATCGAAGATTCCCAAAAGCGAGCAATGTGCAATGTGCTGCTTTGCCCATCGAGAGACGGCGCACGCGGCGATGGAGCAGCTTGAGACGCGAAGGATGTTCTCGGTTTCGCTGCAGAGTGGAGTGCTGACCGTCAATAACGCCCTCGGGGCGACCGCGCTTCCGACGCCGCTTTTCACCGGGGACAGCTATACGCTAAACCTCGCCTTCGGCGGACAGCATCCGGCGACTTCCTGGGCCATCAATTGGGGCGATGGAACAGCACCTCAAACGGTTGCCGCCAATCCCTCGTTTGTCCTTCATACTTTCAGCGTCGCCTCAGGCGCGGCTCCTTACTCCATCAATGCATTGGCCAATAGTGCTGATGGGGCAGTATCTGCCACACCCTTGAATATCATCGTCTACAACGCACCCGTTCTCAGCGGCGGCAAATTATCCCTGGCCGGCACCAGTGGAAACGACATCGTGAATTTCAGCGTTAACGCCGGCATCTTCGCGGTCAATTTCAATGGTGCGACCCGCATGTATAACAGCTCTCTGGTGACAAAAGCTTCCTATGTCCAAAATGGCGGGAACGACACCATTACTAACAACACGACTTCGAAGCTCAATTTCACCCCAGCCGGCACCGGCAAAACCACGATCAACGCCACCGCCGGCACCACCATTATCCCCGCCAACTCCGGCACCGGCATCCAGCAACTCGACTTTGCCGCCATCAATATCTCTGCTGGGGCCAAAGTCGTCTTCGCTACTTCCAGCGCCACCCTCGGCGACTACTCTCATCATGCCAACCGCAATGTCGCAGTCATCGATGCCGGCGGATTGAACATCTCCTCCGGCGGTACACTCGACATGGGCGATAATGACATGATCCTCAACTACGCGTCGGCCAACGAAGCCGCCACCAACACCCAGGTCTTCAACCTGCTGCAGAGCGGCATCACGACCAACATCGACTGGAGCGGCAGCGGCATCACCAGCAGTGAAGCCAACTACGACAACAACTTCAGCATCGGCGCCCGAGCCGTGGGCTTCATGGACAACAACAACTGGGGCGATAGCAGCTTCGATGGCGTAGCCCTGGCGGACTTCAACCAGATCCTCATCAAGTTCACCTATTATGGAGATGTCAATTGCGACGGCATCTTCGACTCCCAGGATGTGAACCAGCTGATCGGCGGCCGCAGCCACACGCCGGGCAACACCGGCTGGGAAAACTGCGACTTGGATTATGACGGTCTCACCTCGACCAGCACCGACCAGAACCTGTTCTTCACCGGTCGAAGCGCGTATCAGACTTTTGGGACGCTGTAGCTGAGGGGTCATTCCGACAACGGTCCCATCACACTGAAGACGCCTTCGTCGCTATTGATCACAATCTGGCGGATGCCTTGGTTTTCTTTGGTCAGGCTGGAGCCGAGGGCGTTGTAGAAATTGGCGGTATTCAGCGTGACGCTGCCTCGCGCGGGAATGCCACTAAGATGCATGACGAAGGCTTGGTTGATCCACACGTTCACATTCCGCAGCGGCCGGGTGCTGAAGTTATAGAGTTTGACCGCATTCTCTGAAGGCCGCGATACGGCTGCGATTTCCGAGTTCATTGGAGCTTCGCTGGGAAAATGGACGCTGGCCGCGTAGGCGGCGCGCTCGGTGTCGGTGGGGCCGGCGGCGCCGGAAACATTGGACGAGTTTGAATTATCCGATGCACAGCCGGCGATGAGCAGGATGCTCAGTGAGGCAGCGATGAGGCGAAGCACGATTTTGCTCCTTTCGAGACATGGTGTGTTTGCGGCTACAGTTTCATGTAAACTTTGTGCCGCAACCGGCCGGGACCATAAATTCGCGGAAGGGCGACGTCCCGATTGGCTGCGTGGTCGCAAGATTGCATAAGGCAGGCGGAGTTTATCGATGGATGCACCTCGAAGTGATTCAGACAGCAACATCACCGATCCTCACCCGGACTTCCTGTCGCCGCTGGCGGTGACGATTCTTCACAGTCGGGGTGAGAGCGCGTATCGGAAGCTAGTGGTCAAAGGGCCGACGCCGCGGGACGCGAAGGAGCTGCTGGACGGGGTTCAACCGACCCAGCTTCTGACCCTGCCGATCAAGGATTCGGAAGAAGCGCAGGCGGTACTTGCGGGCTTATGGCTGCTGCATGATGGGTTGGATGAGAGCCATCGCCTCGTTCAGGATTTGATCGGGCCGACCGGCGCATTCTGGCATGCGATCATGCACCGCCGCGAAGGCGACTTTTCCAATTCCAAATACTGGTACGACCGGTGTGAAGGGCATCGCTGCATGCGGCTGCTGGGCGCGGTGGCAAGCGACGTAGTGGGTGCCGAGGCAGCCAATGATCCGCTTGTGCAGCGCGTGGTTGTGGGAGACTGGAATCCGCGAGCGCTGGTCGATCTGGTGCAGGCGGTTTACAAATCACCGGAAGATCCACGCCACGATGCGGCGATCCGCCTTCAGCAAATCGAGTGGCAGACGCTGTTCCATCACTGCGTCATGCAGGCGGTCGGTGCGAAGGGCGATTGAGGAATTATCGCTGCGTATTGTGCAGTAGGGCCAACTTTAGCCGCCCCGCCTGCGGGGCGCGGTCGGTTGCGCGGAATAGTAGATCAGCAACTTCATGCATGTGATCAGGGCGAAAGGGAAATTAATGCGGGTCCCGAGACTGAATCTGACGCTTTTCCTATCGGTATGCATCCTGTTCTTTTCCGCTGCGGTCCTGCCCGCCTCTCCCCAAGGCTATTACCGCCAGCCGGCGCTGCATGGGGACACAATTGTTTTTGTCGCCGAGGGAGACTTGTGGAAAGTGGGGACCGCAGGTGGATCTGCCATCCGCCTGACCAGTCATCCCGGCGAGGAATCGCAACCCGCAATCTCGCCCGATGGAAAGACCATCGCCTTTGTCGCGCAATATGAAGGCCCATCGGAAGTTTACACGATGCCCATTGCCGGCGGCCTTCCCACCCGACGAACATTCGATGGCCAGGGCGATGGCGTCGTCGGCTGGACGCCCGATGGCAAAATCCTCATCTCCACGCGCATCTCTTCAACGCTCCCGGATGCGCAACTGGCGACACTGGATATCAGCGGCGACAACTTCGCCGCGAAGCGCACGCTCGTGCCGCTGGCGCAAGCTGCAGAGGGCGCGTATGACGAAGGTGGCAAGACGCTTTATTTCACGCGGCTCGCCTATCAGGGCAGCCATACCAAGCGGTATCAAGGCGGCACCGCGCAGCAGCTTTGGCGTTATGCCGACGGAGAAGCTGAAGCGACACTGCTGACCGAAAAATATGACGGCACCAGTCGCAATCCGATGTGGTGGAAGGACAGGCTTTACTTCCTCACCGATCGCGACGGCACGATGAACGTCTGGTCCATGAAGGGTGACGGCACCGACCTCCAGCAGCACACCCACAGCGACGGCTGGGACATCATGTCAGCATCGCTTTCGGAGGGAAAGATCGCCTATCAGGTCGGCGCCGATCTGCATCTTTACGACATCTCGGCTGGAACCGATCGGCTCGTGCCCATTACGCTCGATTCCGATCTCGATCAGACGCGCGAGCACTGGGTAAAGAACCCGGGCGAATATGTCAGTGCCGTGCATCTGTCGCCGGATGGCTCGCATGTGGTGCTGACTGCGCGCGGGCAGGTCTTCGTCGCACCGGTCGATCAGGGGAGATTGGTACAAGCCACGCATCAGCAGGGCGTTCGTTTTCGCGATGCCCGATTCATGCCGGACGGCAAGCATCTTCTGGTGCTTTCCGACCAGAGCGGCGAGGTCGAATTCTGGCAGGCGCCGGCCAACGGCGTCGGCGAGCCTGATGAATTGACCACTGGCGCGAAGGTGCTGCGCTGGGAAGGCGTCCCTTCGCCGGACGGCAAATTCATCGCTCATCACGATAAAAACCAGCGGCTGTATCTTTTCGACGTCAAGAGCAAGGAACAGAAGCTGATCGATGAATCTCCCGTTGAAAGCTTCTCCGATCTGGCCTGGTCCCCCGACAGCAAATGGCTGGCATACGTCGATGAGGCAAAGAACCTGTTCCGTCGGATCAAGCTGTATGACATTGCGAGCGGCAAAACGTCATTCGCCACCACCGATCGCTTCGACAGCTACAGCCCCGCGTGGAGTGCCGATGGGAAATGGCTGTATCTTCTTTCCGATCGGCATCTACAAACGGTCGTGCATGCGCCTTGGGGAACCTATGAGCCGGAGCCATTCCTGGATCGGCGGGCGGAAATCTTCCTCATTGCGCTCGACAGCAGCCTGACGCGAACGCCATTTCAGCCTAATGATGAGTTGCAGGCGGAGAAGAAGGAAGAGCATTCGGAAAAAGGCAAAAAAGAAACCGCGACCACCGGTCCGACGACGCGTCCTTCGACAACAAAGGCAACGCAGACTCAAAGCGCGACCGAGCCATCCGATGCCGGTAAGAGTTTGTCTGTAAAAGTGAAGATCGATCTGGATGGTATTGAGGATCGGCTCGTCCGCGCTCCGATTCCGCCGGGCAATTATGCCGCCCTCCACGCAAACGATAAGGGGATCTATTGGCTTTCCAGTCCCACAGAAGAGGGCGAAACAACTCTTCAGTCGGCTGCGCTCACTCATGAAAAGGTCGAGGTCAAAACTGTGGCTGGCGGGGTGAGCGGTTACGAGCTTTCGATGGACGGCAAAAAGATGCTCATCGCCAAAAGCGGCGATCGGTTGTATGTCATCGATGCGAAGCCGGAGCCGGCGGATCTGTCGAAGAAGCAGGTGGATTTATCGCATCTGAGCCTGTCGGTGATTCCGCGGGAAGAGTGGAAATCGATGTTCGTCGATGCCTGGCGGATGGAGCGGGACTATTTTTATGACCGCAACATGCATGGCGTCGATTGGAAGGCCATCGAAAAGAAATATGAGCCGCTGGTCGATCGCGTGACCAGCCGGGATGAGCTGTCCGATCTGCTGGGGCAGATGATCTCCGAGCTGAGCGCCCTGCATATGTTCGTCCGCGGCGGCGACATGCGCAGCGGCGAAGATCGCGTGATGCCAGCATCGCTTGGCGCAACATTGATTCGCGATGTGGATGCGAAGGGGTACCGCGTAGGCCACATCTATCGCAGCGATCCGGATGAACCGGACTGGGCAGGGCCGCTGGCGCGGTTTGGCGTGAAGATTCATGAGGGCGACGTGATCGAGATGATCGATGGCGTCCCCACGCTTTCGGTTCCCGATGTGTCGATGCTGCTACGGAATACCGCCGACCAGCAGGTGCTGCTGCGCGTCAAGCCCAAAGTCGGCGGTGAGAGCCGGGATGTGATCGTCAAGCCGATGCCGATGGGGACGTTTGAGAATCTTCGCTATCACGAATGGGAATACACCCGCCGGCTCAAGGTGGAGCAGGTGGGCAAGGGGCAAATCGGGTATGTCCATTTGCGAGCCATGTCCGGCGCGAATTTTACCGAATGGGCCAAGGGTTTTTATCCCGTGTGGAATCGGCAGGGGCTCATCATCGACGTGCGCCACAATCGCGGCGGCAACATCGATAGCTGGATCATCGGCCGACTGCTGCGCAAGGCCTGGGCCTACTGGTCCACGCGCGTCAGCGATTTTTCAACGTGGAATATGCAGTATGCCTTCCGCGGTCATGTGGTGGTTCTCTGCGATCAGTGGACCGCCTCCGATGGCGAAGCCTTTACCGAAGGAATCAAAGAGCTGAAGATTGGCACCGTCATCGGCAAGCGTACGTGGGGCGGTGAAATCTGGCTTTCGATGGACAACGGCCTTGTCGATCGCGGCATCGCCAGCGCCGCAGAGATGGGCGTCTTCGGCGCACACGGCGCCTGGCTGATCGAAGGGCATGGCGTCGATCCCGACATCGTCGTCGATAATCTGCCGCACGCGACTTTTGAGGGACACGACGCCCAGCTCGAGGCGGCCATCGATTACCTGCAGAAGAAGATCAAAGCTGAGCCGGTCAATCCCGTGCCGCCGCCCAAGTACCCCAACAAGGCGTTTGCCAAGCCGGGGTCGGACAAGCCGGTTAATAAATCCGGCGCTTAGCCAGCGATTTCAGGTTCGCTCGATCACCGTTGATCAGAGCAAGTTTCTTGGCGTGAGTCCATCGCTTGATCTGCCGTTCGCGGGCGATGGCTTTTAGTTCTGAAGAATGGGACTCGTGGAAGACGAGCACGACTGGCTGACGAGATGAGGTCCAGAGGGCCCCGCGCCCATCATTGTGAGCTTTGACGCGCTCATCGACATCGGAAGTGTGGCCGACGTAAAGACTGCCATCGGAGCAGCGAAGGATGTAGACGAAAAAGGAATCTGCTGGCGCAGATGCGGACATGGAGTAGCCCTTCGATGCGCTGACGCTTACTCAGGGCATTCGACTCGCTGCGTTTTGCCACTCATGCATATCCAGCTAGGAGGAGTTCTCTTGCCCTTCTTGCTGGCCTGCCATGAGCGAGCGCAGCGAGTCGAATGGAGGCGGGGGGAATCGAACCCCCGTCCCGAGATAACTCGAATGGCGGCCTCTACATGCTTAGTCGCTGTTTTAATCTCGACACCGGCGTCGGGCATCGACACTCTCCGCCGGCATCCAGCCGTCTAAATCTCGCCCTGTGACCAACGGCCGAATCACAGGGCCAGCCCGCTATTTTGCAGCCGGCCTGTCGCGGACATCAGACCGTGCTGAGGTTGCCTGTTATTAGGCAGCCATGGTTACCGGGGCGGCAAAGCCAACCCGGCCTGCAACATCACTGTTGGCAGTTAATGTTTTGCTCGGTGATTTACGAGGCCAACGAGCGTCCTCGGCATGCCACCACCACCGTCGCCATCCGGTCGAAACCAGTCGCCCCCGGTGGTTGTCTTCGCGTTTCCTTTCAGAACGCAAAAGCTTTCCTTAATACGTTGTAAAGCATAGCCAGGTTTTTCGATGCGGGCAAACGGAGACAATGCGTCACGCGCCGAAATGGAAGGAAACTTTGAGGTGGATTGAAAACGTCGAATTAAATGGAACTTATTTCTCTCGCCTATAGAAACGATTGAAAGGAACTGGTCATGACTCAGCGAATTACCGTGGAAACGTTTGTCGCCGCGCCGGTCGATACGGTCTGGACCGCGTATACGACGCCCGAGGATATTGTGAAATGGAACGCCGCCTCGGACGACTGGCATACCACCAAAGCATCGGTCGATCTTCGCGTTGGCGGGGCTTTTTCGTCGCGGATGGAAGCCAAGGACGGCAGCATGGGATTCGATTTTGCCGGCACGTATACGAACATCATCGATAAAAAGCTGATCGAGTATTCGTTTGGCGACCGGACTGCCGAAGTTCATTTCTCTCCGGCAAAGGGTGGAACGACGGTCTGCGTCACCTTCGACAGCGAGCCGACTCATTCCATCGAACAGCAGAAGCAAGGCTGGCAATCCATCCTCAGCAACTTTGCCCGGTATGTCGAAGCGAAGACGGGGCGAAGCGCATGACCATCGCCGCATCATATACATTGCATTGAGAGTCGAAAAAATCTGCTAATGGACTTGCCGAGGCGAAATTGCCGTGAATAGGATGTCGGCACGAGATCGGCCGGGTCGGCAATAGTCAGAGCGACAGTCGATGGGACAAGACGGAATCAGATGAACGCATTCACGTTCAGCTTCTTCGCCGCATCACACACCATTCTGGCAATGGGATGGATGGGGTGCGCACCTTGATTTAGGCTGGATCCAAAGGCGAATTTTCATGGACCCGGCCAATTCGGCCGGGTTTTTTATTTCAATGGGAGGGCGTCATGAGCACGCTGGTCGTGGAAGTTTGTGAGGTGGCGGAAGTCGAAAAGCATCCTTATGCCGATCGGCTCGGCATCGCGACGGTCAAAGGCTGGAAGACGGTGATCGGCTTTGATCCTGATACCCGAAGCTACGAGTTTGATCCGGGCGAGCGGTGCATCTATTTCCCGCCGGACAGCATTCTGCCGCCGGCGCTGGCGAACAGTCCGAATAAGGTCTGCAAGACCCGCCCGTGCAAGGCCTACAACAAGACGCCAGGCCAGTTGCAGGCTGCCCAGCGCGCGGTCGATGGCAAGTGCCCGCTCTGCGGGAATTCAGTTGAATGGAAAGATGGTTCGCCCGGCCGAACCGGTGCGATGGCTTTTTGCGCCGAGCTTCCGGTCGATGAAAGCGGCGTTCGTCCGCCGGGCGGTCGCGTGCGCGCGGCTCGCATTCGAGGCCTGCAATCATTTGGCCTGATCATGAAGATCGATCCCGCTCAGGGCGATGATCCCAACTGGGCCGTGGGCACCGATCTTCGTGCGCACTTTGGCGTGAGCAAATGGGAGCCGCCCATTGAAAACATCGATGGCGACGTGGAGGCCGCGCACCCGGCGTTTCATCCGTACACCGATATCGAGCACCTCGCGAATTTTCCGGGGGTGCTGGTCGATGAGGAGCACGTCGTCTTTACCGAAAAGCTCCACGGCAAGAACTGCCCACTTGGACTTGTGCTGGCTCAAGACGAAAGCGGCCGCGAAGAGTGGACATGGATGGCCGGTTCGCATTCGCAGCGGCGCAAGGAGTTTTCCACTTCGACTCGGCGTTTTGTGGCTGATGAACTTGTAGAGCAACTGATTTTGCCCAGCACAGACATCCAGGTTGGCCACGTCTTCTCCTACGATGGCGGCCGGGTCTGGCGCGTTACGGAAGTGCGTAAGCCAAATCAGAAGGTGTACCTGTATTGCGAAGAAGGTGTACGCAATGCGACTGGAGAGTTTGAACCCAAGCTTCGTCGCTCGGAATTCTGGGAGCCTTTGACGGACAACGTTAAAACGCTTCTATCGCATCTTCGCGATACCAATCGGACCGCGCGAGGCGTTGTCTTGTTCGGCGAGCTGTATGGCACGCAGGACATGAAATACGGCTTGAAAAACGCTCGCGGTTTTCGCGCCTTCGATTTGGCGATCGACGGAAGGTATGTCGATCACGCGAGGAAAAAAGACCTCTTCGCGCAGTTTGGCGTCGAGATGGTGCCGATTCTGTATCAAGGGTCTTTCGACTTGAAGCTCGTCGCGCAATACACCGATGGCCCGACGACGATGTGCGAAGCGCAGGAAGCCGGCGCGTTTGGCGGGCGCGAGGGAATTGTGATCACGCCGGTGGTCGAGCGGATTGCGGATGCGATGGTTCCAACCAGCACCAACGGCCGGGTGATCTTTAAGTCGGTCAGTGCCGATTATCTGGCTCGAAAGGGCGGCACCGACGACCATTGATTGCGTTGCCCGGCAGGACGAGAGCCGCTCGTCCTGTCGGGTAGCGATCACCGATTCGTTAGAATCTCTTTAAGCGGACTTCACATCAATCACAACTTTCCCCATCGGCCCGTGTTTGAGCCGATCGAACGCCTGTGGAAGCTCGGCGAATTTGAAAACATGGTCGACGAGTGGCTTAGCGCCGGTACGACTCAGAAGGTTCATGATCTTTTGCCAGGCGGTGCGCGCTTCGGGATTGGAATAGGTGCCGACGGCGACGCCGCCGATGCGAATTCGGCGAAAGAGTAATGTTGACGTGTTGAAGTCCGGCACTGGCCCGGCCAAGCGTCCGACGACGCTTACTTTTCCCCACATGCCGAGCGTTTCGATGACGTCGGCGAAGAGCGGGCCGCCGATGTTGTCGATGGCCAAATCAACGCGCTTGTCTTTGAGGAATTCCTTGAGCTGCTTGCGCCAATCGGCATTTTCGGGATCGAAGACTGCTGCCGCGCCAAGCTCGCGAAGGCGTTTGGCTTTCTCTTCGCTGCGCGAAAGGCCGATGATCGTATGGCCCAGCGCGGCTCCCAGTTGCGTCGCGGCGACACCCACGCCCCCTGATGCGCCGGTAATCAGTACCACGCTTGGCGGAAGCTCGCCCCACTGATTGAGGGCTTGGAGCGCGGTGAGATACACGAGCGTTGCCGAGGCCGACTCGGCTTCGCTCCAGGAGGGCGGCGCTTCGACCAGATCCTGCGCGGGAACGACGACGCGTCGCGCGAAAGTGCCGGGCTTGCTGACACCCGTTTCGCCGCGAAGGACAGCCCGGCGATCGCCAACGCGAACATCCCGCACATCGGCGCCGACCGCGGCTACCGTTCCAAATCCATCGCGACCGAGAATGTGAGGAATCGCAGGCTTGGCAGGATATTGCCCCTCGGCCAGGTATCGATCGGCAGGATTGAGAGCCGCGTAATGCAGCTCCAGCACGGCTTCACCGGGGCCGGGCTGAGGATCAGGGACCTCGCCCAAACGCAATCCTCCTACTCCCGCGCCAATCGAGTCGAGAAGCCAGGCTTTCATGGCAGAAGTATACGCGTCCGGCAAGACACGATGAACTTAGGAATTCGGTTGCGCGAACTACTTCCCAATCTCCGGCATTTCCATGAAGGCGTAGCAGAGCATGTGGGAAATGGTCATCTGCGCATCTTCAACCCGTCCATAATGCTCGGATTGAATGACGATGGTTTCATCCGCAATCTCCGCGACCTTGCCACGCTTTCCACCGACGAGTGCTGCGGTGAAGAGGCCATTCTCCTTCGCCCATTTCATGGCCTTCACCACGTTCGGCGAGCTTCCGCTGACGCTCATGGTCAGCACGGCATCTCCCGCGTTGGCGTAGTTCATGAGCTGTCGGACGTACACATCTTCGTATGCGTAATCGTTGCCCAGCGCCGTCATCCAGCTCACGTTGTCGTTCAGGCATAGGATGCGGAACCGTCGGCCAATCTTGTCGGAGGAGCCTTTGCCCAGATCGGTGGCAAAGTGTGAGGAGTTGGAGGCGCTGCCGCCGTTGCCAAAGACGAAGAGCTGGCGGTTTTCGTTGAGGATGTGTCGAAGCTTTTCGATGAGGCGCGCGACTTGGGCAGTGGGGATTGATGCGGTGGCGGCTTGCTGTTCCTGGCGATAGCGCTCGATCCATTGATTGAGTTTCGTCGCGTCGGCGGAGTTCAGATTGTTCGAGGCGGGAGGCATGGAGGTCCTTTCAAGCATTCATTTTCAAATCGCGAAAAACAGCGGGCAAACCCGGTTTGCTAAATAAGCATCGGCAGATTCTATTTCGCTCCCGCGGCCAGTTCGAGTGCGCCGATCGGCACGGCATCTTCACCCAGGCTGGCCAGTCGAACCAGCGGCGGCGGATGAAACGCGCTCATCACATATTGGGGCAGCGCCTTCTCAACGGCAACCTGCAGCGGCTGGCCGATCAGTGAAAGTCCGCCGCCCAGCACGATCATCTGCGGATGCATCAGATGTACGACGTGCGAGAGGGCAAAGCCTAAATTTTCCGCCAGCTCGTTGAGCACCTGCATGGCGGCGGGGTCGTTTTTTTCCAAAGCGGGAGCGAGAAAGAGCGCTTCGCCGCCACTGGCATTGCTAACCAGTCGCGCTAGAAGACTGCCGGGTTGTTCTGATTGGAGCCGGCGGATGCGGGCGTCGATCGCCCAGCCGGAGCAGAGCGATTCGACGATGGTTCCTTCGCGATTTAAACGCAGATGTCCAAATTCAGCTTCACCCGGCGAATCACCGTGATAGATCTGACTGCCTGCAATGAGCCCGCCGCCCACTCCGCTTCCCATCGTGACGTAGAAGACCGGATCGTGTCCTCTCCCCGCGCCGTGGCGGGTTTCGCCCAGCGCGCCCACGTTCGCATCATTGTCCACCGCCACCGGCAGCTTCGTCGCCTCGCGCAGCCAGGGGCCGATCTCAAAACCATCCCATCCACGGATCTGGTGGGATTTGCGAATGCGCCCCAGCTTCCATTCGACGGGCCCGCCGAACCCAATACCGATGGCCGCAACGTCCGGCTCGTCCATGCGCATCGATTCGACGGCCTTGGCGATCTGCTGGCGAATTTCCTGCCCGCCAAGCTGCGGCTGCACCTTTCCGCGCCATCGCCGGACGATGCCGCGCTGCGTGGTCCCGGCCACCACCTGAAGCTTGGTTCCTCCAATTTCAATCCCAATCAACATCTTGCGGCGATCTTAGCAGAATCAAGGGAAGTGTCGATTTGCGTAAAGAAACGGATTCATTACTACATGTTAGTTTTGTGGGTCACTTCACGACCTTCCGTGCGCCGTCGTAGCAAATCGCTTTCTCTCGGTCGATAACGTGATCCCAATCGAGTCGTCTAGGGGGATTAAGCGCGTGTCGATAGGCGGCTGCCATTTGTCTTGCGGCTTCGTCGAATTCCATCCGGCCAAAGCCCGTGCCCATCGCGGGCATGCCGATCGTTGCGATCTTTTGCTCATGCTGATTGTTGTGCGCCTCGACCGCCAGCAATGCGGCCCATGTCGCCATGTACACTTTGTCCGTTCGATCGATGCTGCATGGAACGCGCATCGTGGGAGCGTGGCAGAGGAATCGGCAATGCGAATGGTGGGTCGGTTCGATAAAGGCCGTTCCAACGGGCTGCTCGCCTAGGAATTCATTGATGATGCGATGTTGAATTCGTTGCATCAGATCCTGGCCGAAAAATTGAATGACCGCCGCATCGATGCCGGCCGTCATGATTCCAAAGGCGTTGCCCGCCGTCACAAAGCAATCCACCGGCGGCATCTCTTCAAAGGGAACCTGAAGGATCTGGACATTCTCCAGCGATTCAAATCGGCGGCGGAATGCTTCGCACATCTCGGCATCAGGATGGATCAGGTACAACGCCGGCGGCATGCGCACGCGACTCTACCACAGTTTGCCGAATCGGCCACCGTTTAGTTTTCAATCCGACGTTGGGACGAGACGCTCTTTTGAAGGAAAAACCTTCGTTCAAATTATCAATGTGTTTCCGAAGCAGGATGTGAAGGAGCCGCGCACGAAGTAAGCGGATTTACGCAACTGTGCGCCAATCCCCTTATTTTATGCGCGGAACTCGCGTCACTTGTGGTTGAAACATTCTCGCGTTCAAATTTGCTCTGGACATGCAAGGAGATTCTCGATGCGCCCTCAGCCCCTGATCGCGGTAACCGATGTCGAAGCGAGCAGCCGATGGTATCAGTTTTTGTTGGGCTGCCAGAGCGCGCATGGCGGCGCGGAGTACGAGCGCCTCGTCGCGGATGGCAATCTGATTCTCCAACTCCATCGCTTCGGCGTCGAACATCATCACGGCGCGATCGGCGATCCGAACGACAAGCCTTATGGCAACGGCTTGCTCCTGTGGTTCGAGGTGGATGATTTTGATGCCGCGATGGCGCGGGTCGAGAAGCTCAAGGCTCCGATCATCCTGCCGAGGCATCGTCACGAGGGCGCACGACATTGGCAATGCTGGATGCGCGACCCCGATGGCTACGCCGTCGTTCTCTCCAGCCCGGATGGCTCGGCACCTTGAATCGCCCGCGCTCTTCCCAACTCCATCGGCTGGCGTTAGTAGTGGCTCTCATGAGCGGTCAGTCTTTGACGGTTTGGTGCAATCAGCATTTGGCGCCGAAGCTCAGCGAGACGCTGCGCGAGCGGCTCGCCGGGCATCGGCTGGTCTTTGCGCCCAAGCTTTCCAAATCCAATTTGTCCGCGGCGGCGGTCGATCCGCTGCTGGCGGAGGCGGATATTGCGCTGGGGCAGCCGGACCCGGCACAGTGCATGAATTTGCCGCGCATCAAATGGATTCACCTGACCACCGCCGGCTATACGCGATATGACAATGACGTCTTCCGCAAGGCGATGCAGGCGCGCGGGACGCCGGTAACTAACAGCTCGATGGTTTATGCCGAGCCGTGCGCGCAGCATTGCCTGGCTTACATGCTGGCGATGTCGCGAAGGCTGCCGCAGTGCGTGGACGATCAGCGTACCACGCGGGCGTGGCATGCGCTGGAGCATCGGGCGGCTTGTCAGGTGCTCAACGGGCAGACGGTGCTGATTCTGGGGTTTGGCGCGATCGCGAAGCGACTCGTGCAGCTTCTGGCACCATTTAGATTGAACGTGATTGCAGTTCGACGGCGCGCGGAAGGTTCCGAAGGTTGTCGAGTGGAATCGACGCAGAGAATTGATGAGCTTCTGCCATCCGCCGATTACGTGATGAACATTCTGCCGGCCAATGAATCGACGCGACATTTCATGAATGTCCAGCGCTTCGCTCGGATGAAGCCCTCGGCTTCTTATTACAACATTGGCCGAGGGGCAACGCACGATCAGCTCGCCCTGGATCGCGCGCTTCGCGAGAAGCAGATCGCGTTTGCATATGTCGATGTCGGAGATCCTGAGCCGCTGCCGACCGATCATCCGCTCTGGACCGCGCCCAATTGCTACATCACGCCGCATACGGCCGGCGGGATGCTCGATGAGTTCGAGCAACTGGTCGAGCATTTTCTGCAAAACTTTGACCGGTTTTTGAAGGGGCAACCGTTGAATGATCGCGTAATCTAGGCGCAATGGAGGGCGTCGCTCCTGCGACGCCGCGAGCGGCGCAAATCGCGGTTCTCGAAATTCGCGGCGCCAGAGGACTGCCGCCCTCCAGGCGCGAGGCTCGTCAGCAGGATCATTTGATGCCCACTCCCTCCGGCAACGTCAATTCCGAATATTCGCCCACGATGCAGCAGGCGATCGACCTGATGCGCGCGGGGAAGGGCGCGCAGGCTGAAGAGATCGTCGCGCGCCGGGCGGAGCAGATGCGTCAGCAATTCGGCGCAGCAAGCGCACAAGATGCGACTGCGCACGGTGAACTGGGCGCAGTGCTCACGATGACCGGCCAGCTCGATCGCGCGATCGCGGCTTATCAAGAAGCATGCAAGGGGCCGACCGAAACTGAGCCGCTCATGCGCGATCGGCTCACCAACCTTATGACGCTCGGCCAGCTCCTGGACCGCGTGGGCCGGCTCGGCGAAGCGGAGAAAGTTCTTTTCGACGGGCTCAAAGGACGGGAAAGCTTTTATGGGCGGGAGCATCCGGGCTATGCGTTTGGATTGGAACCGCTGACGGAGTTGATGCTGCGCACGGGGCGTATCGATACGGCCATGGACATGGTTCAGGAAGTGGTTTGGAACTTTGGACGCAATGGACATCCGCGATTAGCAGGGGCGGTTGTTCTGCGGGCGCTGGTGATGAAGGCGCTGGGGAAGGGCGATGCTCCGTTTGCCATTCTCGAAAAGCTGCCGACGGAGTTTGCGCAGGATGTGGCTGCGCGCGCGGTCGATCGGGCCGCAAGGAGTGACAATCCGCGTTGGGCAAGTCAAATGCTGCAAGAGCTGGTTGATCCACTGAGCGCGAAGCTTGGCGATGCACACTCGAGCGTGCTGAATGTGCTGATTTCGATTTCCAATGTTGAGCGCAATGCTGGTAAAGACAGTGATTCCGCCGCCCGAATCTCAGTGATTCAAAAAGTCATTGCGATATTCCAGAAGCAGGGCAAGCTGCGCGAGGTCATCAATGGACTGCTTGGCCTGGCGCTGGCGTATAGCGATTCGGGGGGCAATGAGCAGGCGCTGTCGATTTATCGCGATGCAGCAGATCGAGCTTCAAAGTTGGGGGATCGCGGGCTGGCTTCGCAGATTCACCGGAATTGTGGTTTGCTTTTGTCGGAGATGGGAAGATCAGCCGACGCGGAGAAGATGCTGAAGGATGCGGTTGATGAAGCGCGGCAGAGTAGCAATGCCGAGTTGCTGGGCCGGTCGCTAATTGCGCTGGGGATTTTCCTTCAGCATCAGAATCGACTCAACGAAGCGAAGCCGCTCCTGAAAGAAGGGCAGACGAAGCTTCCGCCGACCGATGCGGATTCGATCACGGCTTCAAGCCATCTTCGTGCCATCGAAACAGGCGGCGGTTGCGGATGCGGCGACACCGGCGCAGCGATCGCCCAGGCATTTCATGACTTTGTCATGGCGCGGCTGCCAGCCGATCTGCTGTCGCGACTGGATGTCGAATTAAAGGACGGCGATTTCGAAGTCGGCGTTCATCTTCAGCGCGAGCCCAAGCCGGAGGAAGTGGCGCATCTGGAGCGCACGATCAATCATGCCCTGACCGAGTTCCGTCAGAAATTACTGAGCAGGACTTGATACCGATCTGAGGGCGGCCTGCCGGATGCGGATCGCTTTGAAGGTCGAAAGCTGGTGGAATGCCAGATAAGCGCCGAGGCCAAAGGCCAGGATCGACATCAACGGCAGCACGCCGGCGCTAAAAAGCTTCACCGAAACAAAGAGATTGTAAAGCGTGCCTGCGAGGGCGATGAAAAACGTGAGCAGACTCGCGGCTGCCGCGCCGGGAAGGTTCATCGTGACATAGGCTTGCCCGATTCCGTAGGCGAGCAGCACGATGCCGAAGAAAAACACGCCTGAATCGGTAAGATAGACAAATCCCTCGAGTTGCGGATAAGGGACTTCGGTGTTGGGGGGATGAGCGTCGTCGGTCCAGGTCACGTTGGTGTGATAAGGGTGGCCAGTGACGCGGGAAATCTCATAGCTGGCGAAGTTGCGTCCAATCAGTAGAAAGATCAGTGCGAGGATGGCGACGATCCAGACCTCCGCAAATCCCAGCGTCAGCATGCCATCGCCGTACGTCGAATAATCGATCGCCACCCGCGGCGCCGGAGGTGGCTGCTGCGGTGGCGTCACCGGAGCCGGCGCCTGCGGCGGCGGGGCGGATCGTTGCGGAAGTTTGGAAAGGTCCATTTCTTGTTCCCCGTAAGACGTTGATCATGAGTATAGACGGACCACGGGGCCGCTGATTGCGAAAGCGGCCCGCTTGACCCGCTCTGCACCGCCGACATGATGTTAATCATGTCCGATCTGTTGCTACAAATCGAGAAGATGGTCGCCGACGCCGTTGCCGAGCTTCTGACTGTCAATTCCGCAGACGCCCTCGAGCAATTTCGAATCAAATGGCTCGGCACCCACGGCCAGATGAAGGCCGCTATGAAACTCTTGGGCCAGGCGCCCAAGGAGCAGAAGCCGGCGCTCGGGCAGCGCCTGAATCAGGCCAAGGAGCAGATCACCGCCGAATTTGAGCGCAAGCAGGGTGCAATCTCTGCCGATCTCACGCAGGCACATGATTATGTGGATGTGACTGAGCCGGGCCTGCGTCCGCGGCTGGGGAATCGGCATATCTTGATGAAGGTTGTGGATGAGCTGACGGAGCTGTTTGGCCGAATGGGATTTTCGGTTGCCGCCGGCCCGGAGGTGGAAGATGAGTTTCACAATTTCATCGCGCTGAACATTCCCGAGAGTCATCCGGCTCGCGATCCGCTGGATAATTTTTATTTAGAGAAATGGAATGATCCGTCGCTGGTTGGAGGGATGGCCGCACCATCAGCCGGCCCGCAGCCGCTTCGGCTGCTGCGCACGCAGACCAGCACCGTGCAGATTCGCGTGATGGAGCAGCAGAAGCCGCCGATCCGCGTGGTCATTCCGGGACGCGTCTATCGGCCCGACACGCATGATGCCACGCATCTTTCGATGTTCCATCAGCTTGAGGCGCTGGCGGTGGACAAGGACTTGACGATGGTCGATCTGAAGAGCGCGATCATGCAGTTCATCCACGCTTATTTTGGCCCCGAAACCCGCGCGCGATTCCGGCCCAGCTTTTTCCCGTTCACCGAGCCGTCGGCGGAAGTGGACGTGTGGTTTGAAGACCGTCAGCGCTGGATCGAGCTGGGTGGCTGCGGGATGGTGCATCCCAATGTCTTCAAAGCCTGCGGCATCGACCCCGAACAATACACCGGCTGGGCGTTTGGATTTGGCATCGAGCGCATCGCCATGCGCAAATATGGGATCGATGACATTCGTCATTTTGTGGAAAATGACGTGAGGTTTTTGTCGCAGTTTTGAGGGGGCTCGCCGGAACGAAGCAATTTGAAGGCGTAATTTCAAATCTGAAATATTTGAAATCTAAGATTTGAGATTTGAAATTCGAAATTCATTCACGGCTCAATCTTGGCAAGCAATGCCGCCGCTCGATAGCCAGCAAGCGCTGCGCGCTCGTGTGCGATGGTTCGCGCCCGCTTCAGATATTCCGTACTAATCTGCACCGGCGGCAGGGGGGTGTGCGGATGTACTTCACCGGCGCGCACGGCTTCTCGCACCTCTGGCGTGTACGCATCCTGCTGTGCAATCTGATTGCTTTCCTTCGCCCATTCCATTGGATCGGTTTGCTTCGACGCGGCCGCAAGAGTTTGAGTCGGATGCGCCTTTTCCACTTCGGCCGCCAGCGCGCTCACGGCGTCGTAAGACGAATCCTCGCCCAGAATGCTGTCCCAAATCGCATGCAGATTGGGATTCTTTGAGTTAGCCAGCAGGCCTTCATTTTCATGCACCGGAATGTCATTTCCGCCACGATCGCCCAGCAGAATGCCGCGAAACCGCTCGGCGGAGTAAAGCGTCGCCCCATGCAGCGGCTGATGAATGTCGCCGTCCAGATGGAGGAACCAGCACAGATCAATCGCCTTCTGTGATGCCGGCGTCGCATGATCTGAAAGCTCAGCCAACGCCTTGTTGATCGCCTGCACCGCGTTCATCGACTGCTCGCTTTTCGCCTTGTGATAATCGCCACTCAGCACCGGCGAATGAATTTTTTCCCGCGCCGCGTCATCGAGAAAGACCGGCAGATCGATGTAGTGCCAGATGGGGTGATTGTATTTCTGACCATCACCATCAAAGCTGCGTGCCAAATCCGGCCACGCCGCCGCCCGCATGAAAATCCAGCGATTCTGCTGCTCCGGGCTCAAGTTCTGCGGCATGCCGGTCTCAAAATCCTGAGCGAAGCGCGGATGAGAGCGAAGAATTTTCACCCAGGCTTCCTGCTGCGCTGGATTCAGCTGATCATAAATGATCGAAGCGATCGCCATATGCCCCGGCGGGTTCCAAGCCAGGGCAGTCGAGCAGGGGCAAAGCAGCAGCAACATGAGAGCGCAAAGAGCGTTTCGCATGTCTTGATGATTCAAAGATGAATGGTAGAGGTCAACTCAACACCGCTCTCGACGCGGAAAAACAGATCTAAACTTCTCCATTGCCACGGTAGTCTGCACGTTAGCGTCTCGTTCGGGCCTGTAATCTAACGCGGGCATCCGATTTGGCCGATAAAGCAGATACAGACGTAAATCTCTTTCAATAAAATCTCAGACGGACAAGGCGTGGGTGCAATGCATACCCTGACGAAGGCTGTCGCCGCCGATCCGACTGCGCTCGATGAAGAGCGCAACCTGGAACTGCCCCGGCAGAGTAATCACAATCAATTTCAACTTGCGTTCGCGCATGCGCCGATCGGCATGGCTCTTCTCCGTCTCGACGGAGCTATTCTGCAAGTCAATCAGGCCCTCTGCGCAATCCTCGGGCATGAAGAATCGCGGTTGCTGCGGATGCGCTTTCAGGACTTATCCGATCCCCGTGACCGCGAAGCCGATCAGCAATTCGTCGATTGCCTGAAGACCTACCATCATCAGCCCACCGCTGGCGGCGCCAGCACCTGTCTGCTGGAAAAGCATTACCTTCGCAGCAACGGCTCGATCATCTGGGTCGAAATCTGCGCAAGCGTGATTGAGTCGGACAATTCAATGCCGTCTCATGCGGTCATCACGGTTCGCGATATTTCCGACCAGCGGCTCGCCAGCGTCATGGAGCACGATCGCCGGCGGCTGATGGAAATGGTCGCCGAAGAGCTCTCGATGCATGAGGTCATGACGGGGCTGCTGGAGCTGATTCAGAATCAGGTCTCGGATATCTCTGCGTCAGTGCTGCTCGTGCAGGATGGCTCGATCTGTCAATACGCGACGGATCTACCCCAGGAGCTTTCAAGCGAAGTCGGACAGCATTCCCTGCGAATCGCCTCGGCCCTGGTCGCGACTCATGGCGCCGACCGGGCCAGCGTGTTCTGCTCGCGCTTCGAGGCCGATGTCTGGTCCAGCGCTGCTGACAAAGCGCGAAATTCTGGATTTCAGTCGGCCTGGGTGACGCCCGTCTTCCAGAAAGATGGCGCGCGCATCGGATTGATCGTGATTTACAGCAGGGAAAGCTGCGGGCCTTCAGCCGCCCAGCGCCGCATCATGTTGACAGCGGGAGAGCTTTGCACCGTCGTCGTGGATCATTATCAAACGCACCATCAACTGGCTCACCTTGTCCAGCATGATTCATTGACGGGGCTTCCCAACCGCATTCTATTTGAAGACCGTCTTCATCAGGCCCTTGCCTCGTCTCGGCGAGAGGGGCGACTTGTTGGCCTGCTGGCGATGGACATCGATCGATTCAAATCGATCAACGACACGCTGGGCCACCAGTCCGGCGATTCGCTGCTCCAGCAATTCGCCCAGCGGCTTCGCGAGAACCTGCGGTCCAGCGACACGATCGCCCGAATGGGCGGCGATGAATTCACTATCATCCTGCCCGACCTCAAGGCGCCCGAGCATGCGGCGATGGTCGCGCGAAAAATCATCGCCGCGGCACAGGAGCCGTTCTCAATCCTGGGCCGAGAGGTTCATGTCAGCACGAGCCTGGGCATCAGCATCTTCCCAACCGACGGCAACGACAGCCCCTCGCTGCAGAAAATGGCGGATGAAGCGCTGTACAAAGTGAAGAGCGCAGGCCGAAACGGCTTTAAGTTTGCCTCCGAATAATCAGGAGGCTTTCTTCCTGCCCGTCGAATTGCTCGCGACAAATCCCGGTTTTAAAAATATTCCGCCGGTCCCGACGTATTAGCCTTGAAGGGCTGCGCGGTCTAGCTGAAACTATTCCGGGTTCGTAAGGCACTCAGGCGGCTACATGGCGCGCGAGGAGGCTGATTTGTTGCGGACTGGCGCTCCTACTGCTCCCCTCGAGGGAGCCGATGTTCCTCTCACCTTTGTCCTTCCACCCGGGAATCCCCCTGTAGGACAATCATCATCTAATTCAGTCGCCGATCTATCGCAGGCCATCTTGGAAATGCGCGCCGGCGATACGCTGCGCGCCCAGGGCAAATTTGACCAAGCCTTCCAGCACTATATTTCCGCCCTCCATCGCAATCCGAAGAATCCCGATGCCCTGTTTCGCGTGGGCATCAGCTTCTGGTATCACGGGAAGCAGGACCAGGCGCTGCATCACCTCCAGCAGGCCATCGCGCTCCGACCCGATTTCTGCGAGGTGCACGAAAATCTCGGCCAGATCCTGATGGAAATGGGGCAGATCACGGCGGCCCTGCATCATGGGCGCATCGCGATGCAACTTGCTCCCACACAGCCGGAGCCGGCGATTTCTTTCGCGTTGGTGCTCGAAGCCAATCGGCAGATCGATGAGGCAGTCCGGATCGTTCAGCCATTGCTGGATCGCGGCTATCTCTCGCCTCGCCTGGCGCTCTTGTATGCCCGGCTCTCCACATCGCTGAAGACCCAAGACAAGGCGCTGGAACTGATCGATCGCGCGATGACGGATCTTTCGCCGGTTCATCGCGAAGCCTCATCGCTTCAATTCATGGCTGCTCGACTCCTGGACAGCCTGGGCGAATATGACCGCGCCTTTGCCGCCGCCGAAAGAGCCAATGCGATGCGGCAAATTCATTTTGATCCATCCGGCATTGAACGGTTCATCGATGATGCCATCGCGTTCTTCACACCAGAGCGTCTTGCTCAATTGCCGCGCGCGACTCACGGAAGTAAGGCTCCGGTGTTCATCATCGGGATGCCTCGCAGCGGCACCACGCTCGTCGAGCAGATTCTTTCCTCGCATCCCTGCATCCATGGCGGCGGGGAGCTGACCTGGATCTGGCAGATCACTGAAGTCCTGGCGCAGCGGTGCGAGCGCGAAGGGCATCCACTGCCCGGCGGGTTTGCGAATCTCCAAGTCTCAGATATGGATGGCCTTGCCCGGCAATACCTGTCAGCCATCACCGCCCTAAGTCCTCAATCGATCCGAATAACCGACAAATACCCCGCAAATTTCTTCCACCTGGGTTTCATCTCCCTGCTCTTCCCCGAAGCGCGCATCATCCATTGCACCCGGGATCCAATGGACACCTGCCTGTCCTGCTACATGTCCGACTTTGCCAGCGGCAACCTGTTCAGCTTCGATCTGGGCCACTTGGGCAGCTTTTATCGGCAATACTCGCGAATGATGGACCATTGGAAGTCGGTGCTGCACGTCCCGATCCTCGAAGTTCGCTACGAAGATGTGGTGAACGATCTGGAAGGCCAATCGCGCCGACTCCTGCAATTCCTGCAGGTCGATTGGGATGATCGCTGCCTGCGATTCCACGAGAATTCCCGCTTTGTTTCCACCCTCAGCAACCAGCAGGTCCGCCAGCCGATTTATAAGTCTTCCGTCGGCCGATGGCGGCAATATCAGCATCATCTCGGGCCTTTGCAGGCAACTCTGGGCCGTGATTGATCCTTCCGAAAATGGCGGTTTTTGCCGCTTGGGCGCAACCTTTTAAATAGAAAGATGTGATAGAGGGTGACCTCGTCTCCTCGCGCTGCTGAGGCCGATTTACGCTTTTGGTAGCGCTCATTATGATCGAGGTGGAATCTCTGCGCGTCGCGCCGGTGGCCAATGCCCGTGGGGGCATTGGAGATTGAATCGGCGGATCGCTCGGAGCCATAGGAAGGAAGAGGGTTCACCCATGCACCGTGCTTCTCGATGGAAAGCTGCCGCCTGTGTGATTGCCGCAGGCATCGGAATGGTCGGAATGTCGCGCATAACCGCCGCGGCTGATAGCGCTAAGGTTGATTTCAATAAGGATATCAAGCCGATCATTCAAGAGTCCTGCATCAAGTGCCATAAGCCGGACCCGAAAAACCCCCGCAGTCCGGCTGCCGGGTTTAACCTGAGTGACAAGGCGGCTGCCATGAAGGGCGGCAAGGTCGGTCACGACATCGTCCCCGGCCACGCTGATGAGAGCCTGATGTACAAGCTGTTGAAGGGACCGGTGCCCAACGGCAACCATAAAATTGACCCGATGCCCAAAGCCGGGCGCGGCCAAGCATTTAAGCCCCTGTCCGATGCTAAAATTGAATTGATTGGTAAGTGGATCGATCAGGGCGCGGAGTGGCCGGATAAGAAGTAAGACCCTCGTACGAACCTCGCGCGCCTGGCGGTAACCAGCCGGCGCGCGAGGTTGTTTTAGAGGTTTGAAAACCGCTACAGCAAGGGCCAATGACCTTAGACGCTCAGGTTTTGCTCCAGCAGGCGCGCAGCGGTAACGAGAAAGCGCTGGGACAGCTACTTGAATCCTATACGCGCTACCTGACTCTGCTGGCCCGCGTGCAGATTGGCCGACGGTTGCAGGGAAAGGTCGATCCGAGCGACGTGGTGCAGGAGACGTTTCTCGAAGCGCATCGGCAGATCGCCAATTTTCGCGGGAACAGCGAAGGCGAACTGGTCGCGTGGCTTCGAAGGATACTTGCCGGGCAGATCGCACTGACCCTACGGCGGTTTTTAGGAACCAAGGGACGCGATCTGAAGCTGGAACGCGAGCTGGCGGCGCAGCTCGATCAGTCATCGGAGATTCTCGACGGCGGGCTGGTGGCATCCAACAGCACCCCCAGCCAGCATGCTTCGCGACGCGAACAGGCGCTGCTTTTGGCCGATGCATTGGATCGCCTGCCGGAAGATTACCGTGAGGTGATCATTCTCCGGCATCTTGAGGGACTGAGTTTCGCGGAGGTTTCGCAGCGCATGGAGCGCAGCGAGGACAGCGTGCAAAAGTTATGGGTCCGAGCGCTGGCCAACCTGCGCCGCTCCCTTGGAGGCGCACCATGAAACCTGTAGACGACAAGCACCTCGAGACCGACGCCACCCGCGCGCCTGCCGATACCACCGCCGTTCATGATGAAGATCCCCGGCTGCTGGAAGCGGTGCAGGAATACATGACCGCTGTCGAAGCAGGACGACGTCCCAGTCAGCAGGAACTGCGCGCGAAATATCCTGAAATCGCTGATGAGTTGTCCCAATGCATTCAGGGCCTTGCGTTCGTCAATTCGGCTGCCGCCCAGATCAAAGCGGCCAGCCCGCTCGCGCCGGATTCATCAGACAGCGCGATCGACATGATCGCGGCCAAACCGCTCGGCGATTTCAAGCTCGTTCGCGAGATCGGCCGCGGGGGAATGGGCGTTGTTTATGAGGCCGAGCAGTTGTCGCTCGGTCGGCGCGTGGCAGTCAAAGTGCTGTCGTTCGCTGCTGCGCTCGATCCGCGTCACTTGCAGCGCTTCCGCAATGAAGCTCACGCCGCCGCTCAGTTGCACCATACCAATATCGTTCCGGTGTATGCGGTTGGCTGCGAGCGTTCGGTCCATTTTTACGCGATGCAGCTCATCGAGGGACAAAGTCTCGCGGATGTCATTCGCGAGATGCGGAAGGCTTCGGGCCGATCGCCCGCTCCCCGCGACAACACGAATGCCGCACCTGATGCGAGCGCCTCCTGGCATCCGCCCAAGAGCTATCCACCGACCGAGCAGGTGGGCGATGTGAAGCCGCGCGGACGCATCACCTCGCGCGAAAACTTCGCGGCTCTCACCGCGTCGCCGGTTTCTGAAAGCATTTCCACGATTCGCCCTGCCAAGCGGCAGACCTATTTCCAGGCCGTCGCTCGACTCGGATTCCAGGCGGCTGAAGCGCTGGACTACGCCCACAACATGGGCGTCGTGCATCGCGACATTAAGCCGGCCAACCTGCTGCTGGATCATCGCGGCAATCTCTGGATCACCGACTTTGGCCTTGCCCAGTTCTATGCCGCCGACACCGGCCTCACGCAGACCGGCGATTTGCTGGGCACCTTCCGTTACATGAGCCCCGAGCAGGCCTCGGGCCGCGCGGTGGTGCTCGATCAGCGGACTGACGTCTATTCTCTCGGCGTCACGTTGTATGAGCTGCTTACTCTCGAGCGCGCCCTGCCCGGCAAAACCCGCGAGCAACTTCTGCACGAGATCGGATCAGTCGATCCGCGCTCGCCGCGCTCGATCGACAAGTCGATTCCTGCCGAGCTGGAAACGATTCTTTTCAAGGCCATCGCCAAGGATCCATCCGATCGTTATCCCACGGCTCGCGCCTTTGCCGATGATCTCGCCCGCTTCCTCCGCGATGAGCCGATTCAGGCCCGGCCACCCTCGGTATGGGACAAGACCGTCAAGTGGACGCGCCGTCACAAATCGCTGGCGCTTTCAACGATGGTGATGCTCGTCATCATTGCCGCCGGCCTGGCGGTGTATTCGGTGCGCATTGCCCACGAGCAGGCCAAGACGCGCAGCGCATATGACCTGGAAGTCAAGAAGACCATCGAAGCCGACAAAGAGCGCGCTCGCGCCCAGGCCAGTTTTAAGGAAGCGCGCAATGCTGTCGATTTCCTGACGCGCGTCGCCGCCGAGGACATGGGCAACAAGCCGCCCAATGAAGTCCGCAAGGAATTGCTCGAAGCCTCGCTGGCTTATTACCAGTCGTTCATTGATGAGGAGAGGGACGATCCATCGGTCAGTGCCGAACTGACCGGCGCCCGCAGCACGGTTTCATCGATCCTGACGGAGCTGGCTGCCGAGGATGATTTCTTCCTGAAGGTTTGGCATGTAAGACTGCTTCGGCAGGCGTCGGTCCGCGAGGAACTGAACCTGTCGGATGAAAATGAAGTGGCGATTCAACAATTTGCCGGGCCGCTCGTGCGCAAGGTGACCGATGTGCAGCGCAACTCGCAATTGACGACCGAACAAAAGCGCGATCGCGTTGATGCCGTCACCCGCGAATTGGACAATCGAGTTCACGAAGTGCTGACTTCCGAGCAGGCCGATCGTCTTCAGCAGATCGCCTGGCAGATCGGTGGCCCCGATGCGTTCTCTGATCCATCGGTAGTGGATGCTTTGTCCTTGACCGCGGCCGAGAATGCGGCGATTGCCGCAATCCAGTCTGATTACAAAGCCGCTTGGCATCGCACGTTCATGCCGCACGGTCCTCCGGCTCCGCCGCCTGATTTTGCCGCTGAAGGTGGTGAGCCAAACAATCGTTTCCAGCAGTCCTCCGAACAGGATCGGCAGCATGCCGTCCAGGAGCGCCAACTCAAGGCCCAGGCGACTGAAAAGATTATCGCCGTCCTCAACCCGGAGCAGGTGGAGATCTGGAATGCGATGATTGGTCGCCCATTTAATGGGCTGATCCTTCCCGAGCACTTCCGCAAACGCGGCGGCGGCCCCGGTCATTGATCGTGATTGAGACGAGCCGGAACCGTACGGTGCGAATGATCTTCTTTTAGCCGCCCCGCCTGCGGGGCGCGTTCCATAGCGCTCCATACCGGGCGTGACAAACCCGCGGTTTCATGCGAAGGTCAACGCTTTGACCGTTAAACCCGCGGAGGGATATGTCCGATCCGGTGTCGTCTGCGCCGCTGCCCGTGGCGCGTTTGGATTACCAGCAGCAGTTCCCCAGCTATCGATACTGGCGTGTCCGCATGCTCGCCACTTCGCTGGTCGGCTATGCGGTCTTCTACTTCGTCCGCACCAACATTTCCGTGGCCCTGCCGGTCATGGAAAAAAGCCTGCATGAATCCAAAGAGAACCTCGGCTTCGTGCTGACGGTGGGGGGCGTCGTCTACGGCATCTCCAAATTCATCAACGGATTTCTGGGTGACCGCGCCAATCCGCGATATTTCATGGCGCTGGGCCTGTTCCTCTGCGCCGTGATGAACGTTTTCTTTGGGCTCAGCAGCAGCATCGCGATGCTCGCGCTCTTCTGGTTTCTCAATAACTGGGCACAGGGGATGGGATTCCCGCCTTGTGCCAAAACGATGGGCTACTGGTTCAGCCCGCGCGAGCGCTCGACGACCTTCGGCATCTGGCATACCGGTCACACGATGGGTGCGGCTCTTGTCTCGGTGCTCACCGGATACCTCATTAAATACTGGGGCAACTGGCGGCTCTGCTTTTTTGTGCCAGCGGGGCTCGCGGTGCTTGGATCACTCATGATCCTTGCGAGCCTGCGCGATACGCCCGAATCGATGGGCCTTCCGCCGGTCGAGCTTTACAAGGGTGAGCAAACCGAGCAGGAGCTGGAGGCGGAAATCGAGGCGGCCCAGCCTTACTGGAAAATCGTCTGGGATATGGTGCTGACCAGCAAGTTCATGTGGATCATCAGCGTCGCCAATTTCCTGGTCTACACGCTTCGCTACGCCGCGGTCTTCTGGGGGCCGACGATGCTTCAGGAACTCAAGCACGTCACGCCCGCCGCCAGCGGCTGGATGCAATTCAGCTTCGAGATCGCCGGCATGGTCAGCGCCTTGATCAGCGGCTACGTCGCCGACCACTGGTTCGGCGGCCGCGCCGGGCGAGTCTGCGCCATCGCCATGGCCGCGATGGCCGCAATCGTCTTTGCCTTCTGGAAGCTTCCGCCCGGCCATGCAGCGCTGACTACCACCTGCTACATCGCCATGGGCTTCATGGTCTACATTCCGCAGATGCTCATCGCCGCCATCGCGATGAATCTAGGAACTAAGCGCGCCGCCGCCGCCGCGGTGGGTTTGACCGGGATCCTCGGTTACGCCAGTACCGCGGTCAGCGGCTTTGGCGTCGGTTTCATCGTCGATCACACCGGTTGGAATGGCGCCTTCGAAATGATGATCGTCTGCGCTATTGCAACGTTGGTTTTAATGGCCCTCACCTGGAACGTCGGAGCGCATCACAAGCTGCCGCGTGAAAGTGCGTTTCCGGTTGAGCCAACAAATGTGAGATGAATTCGCCCAGAACCAGGGAATTTACCTTTACTTCAACCGAGCGGCGAGAGGTGCCATCACTTATCTGTTGTGCGCAGATAGAAATGTCACCTCTTAGCTCAAATAGAAGTGTCACCCCAATGGCTGGGTTATTGCAGCCGGGATGGATGAACTTCGGATGTCATTGGATGAACGGATTCGGTTGG
>Ga0134128_10000600_pt1 | contig 49296 bp, 43 predicted proteins | sample KB31754_FD_96462 | JGI IMG/M metagenome (GOLD analysis project Ga0134128, IMG submission 96462) | Terrestrial soil microbial communities with excess Nitrogen fertilizer from Kellogg Biological Station, Michigan, USA - KB3-175-4 | ecosystem: Environmental > Terrestrial > Soil > Unclassified ... | reverse complement strand
GGATGGCCAAGTTCGTCACACTCAAGGACGAGCAAATCCGAGCTGCCATCGTTAAGGCCAAGGAAATCGATGGAAAAGTCGATAGTCTCGATGTGACAACGGTTCAGAACGGCCCGTATTGCACCATTGTTTACCAGAAGCCTAGCGGCGTCGAATCGGTGGAAGAGACGATCGAGCAAGCGTCCATCGTGTATTTCATCGGCGCCTATCTGCGTGGTCTCGGCTTCGGCGTGAACGATCGTCCGACGTGTCAGTTCAAAGCCGAGAGCGACGGTCACTGGAGTGCTCGCGTCGAAGTCTCAACCCTTCCCAAGACGGCTTGAACTTCAAGTCGTCTCGTCGAGGAGACTGTGTGATGGAGGTTGCGATGTAACGGCATGGTTTTCGGCTCCGATGTTTTTGTAACCCGCGACGACCTGGTACCGGCGGGCTTTATCCCGCTTGGTCCTACCGACAAGCGGCTGCAAGACCTGGAGCACCCCCTAACACGGAGAGAGCCATGTCTAAGAAAGGCGGCTACCGCAAGAAGGAACTGCGGGACGCTCACAAGCTGTGCACCTGCAACGAGACAGTACTGCGAGCCAGCGAGCTGGCCGGGTGCTTCTACTGCTGCAAGGTGTACCCGGCAAGCGAGATCAAAGAATGGGTCCGCGAAAACCGCGGTGAGCGCACCGCTGTGTGTCCAAAGTGCGGTATCGACTCGGTGATCGGGTCGAACGCCGCGGTGCTGAGCGAAAAGTTCCTCAGCGCCATGGAGCAATACTGGTTCAGCGAACTACACTGAACCGGCAACGGCGGAGGGGCGCGTTTAGCCCCTCCGTTCATTGGGTGTCATTATGGACGAACGCATTCGAAGTTTCTTCAAATTCGACTCGATGGGGCGCCGCGAATTTCTCGGATTTTCGCTGCTGTCGATGTTGTTTCTAGCCGGTTGCAAGGTCTTCGGCGTTTCGTTGCCGTCTGTCGGATCCAGGCGTCCTTTGCGACGCATTGCTTTCGGCTCTTGCATGCAACAATCAGACCCGCAACCGATTTGGGACGTGATCGGCGCTGCTGATCCGGACTTGTTTCTCTTCATCGGCGACAACGTTTACGCCGATACGGAGGACATGGCCCAGATGCAGCGCGACTACGACATGCTCGGCGCAAAGCCAGAGTTCCAGCGGTTCCGCGCTGCAGTGCCCGTCGAAGCCATCGCTGACGATCATGATTACGGCATAAACGACGGCGGTATTGAATATCCGAAAAAGCAAGAGAGCAAACAAATCATGCTCGATTTCTTCGGCGAGCCGAAGGATTCCCAACGTCGCCGCCGCCCCGGAAATTACACGTCATACATTCATGGTGCGCCGTCGCAAAGCGTGCAGGTGATTCTGATGGATCTGCGCTGGTTCCGTACCGCGCTCGTCTCGACTGAGACCGGCTATGTGCCGAATCCCGATCCAAATGCCTGCATGCTTGGCGAAGCGCAATGGGCGTGGCTCGAACAAGAGCTGCGCAAGCCGGCGCGCGTGCGCGTGATCGTAAGCACCACGCAGTTCAGCTCTCCCGATCATCCCTGGGAGAAATGGGCCAACTTCCCGCTGGAGAAAGCGAGGATGTTGGCGCTGCTCGATCGCTTGCATGTGCGCAACGCAATCTTCATTTCCGGCGATATGCATTTCGCCGAACTCTCGGCGGAAAAGACGCCGGGCGGTTTCACGCTGTACGACTTGACGTCGAGCGGCATGAATTTCTACGAGACGGGTGCGCATTATCCAAATCGCAACCGACTCGCCATCCACGACACGTCGCCTAACTTCGGCATGCTTGAGTTCGCCTGGGAAGAGTCCCGAGTGATTGTCAGTTTGCAAGCACGCAACGAAAAAGGCGAAACGGTCATTCGCAAGGACATCGCCTTGTAACACCAACATTCGGAGGAGACAATGGACGACCAGACTCAACCCGCAGCTCCGGGCAACGACATCGTCGTGTTCACGGGTGCGGGCATCTCTGTCTCCGCCGGATTGCCACCTTATCGTGGTCCCGGCGGGCTGTGGAATGACAGCACCATCGCTCTGGCGTCTTTGGCGCAAAACGTCGCCAAATACCCGCAGCTTTGCTGGGAGCACTGGGGCACCATGCGCAGCAAGGCGCATGCGGCCGAGCCGACGGCGGCGCATCGTGCGCTTGCCGAGGCGGAGGCTCGTTTGCCCGAAGGCTTCACGCTCAACATTCTCACTCAGAACGTCGACGGTCTGCATACCAAAGCAGGCAGTCGCAATGTCATCGAGTTTCACGGCAATTTGTTCACCACTCGTTGCTCGAATTCTCGGTGCAAGCTCGAGCCGTTTGCCGACACGGACCCGCACCTCGCGGAGGTGCCGCATTGTGCGCTGTGCGGCAGCGTCTTGCGCCCCGCGCTGATCATGTTCGGGGATCAAGTCGATCAGGACAAGCACAAGTCCGCGCGCAGGTTTTTTGCTAAGGCACGGACGCTGATCGTCATCGGCTCGTCGCTGGAAGTGTATCCGGCGAAGAACCTGGTGCGCGACCGCGTCTACTCGAAGAACGTTCGTCCTGTTTGGGTTAATCTGCAACCACCAACGTGCTATTTCAAGTGCTATCGACCCGGCGATCGGCATTGCCGTCCCGCGGACGATGTGCTGCCCACGTTGATGGAACAACTCGTCCCGCGGAGTTGAGCGCGGTCGTTTTCCGAAACCTCAACGAATGGAGACCAACATGGAATTCGTCCTGTTGATCATCATCATCTACTTACTGCTCGACCGGTAAGGCGGTACTAATGTCGGTTGGGTGGCGAACGCGCCCGACTGGCGGTGTGATTTCAACGAGCCACAGGAGACGGAATGAGCTTTCAAGCCCACAAGCGACGTGTGACGGTTCGGGAAGAGACCAAGCATTGCGATGGTCCTCGCCATGAGGGCGATACCTTCCTGGACAATCCCATGCTGGAAATCCGGCACGCTTGGGACTCTCCCTACAATAACGACCACGGCCACGATGAGCACCACTTTTGCTCGCTCCAGTGCTTGATTGACTGGGCGAACAAGAAGGATCATCCGAAGCGCTGATCGCTTGAGAAAGGAAGTGCGGCAGTGAACAACTGCCTCACTTCCTGCTCGGTCCCTTACGATTTTTGTTGGGCATGCTACGTACGATAGTATAAATGGGCCTCTTGAATAAACAAGGACGAGGCCGGTATCAGATCTGCAAATAGTTTGGCGGCTTATGAGAGTGCTTATATCGCGTGCGGCTTGAGGTTGTGCGGGCGTTGTGGCTAGGGTGGCGTGTCTTTGTTTCATCACGCACATTCTCGAGTCGAGCTCTCTCATTCCCAACAAAATCGTCTGCCAAAGGAAATCTCAAAATGGCTAAGCCTAGTCTGTTAGCGATGGCCCGGGCCAATGCAACGGCGATTCCGTGGAGACTTTTGATAAAGGTCGGCAAGCCTTTCTGGGTCTCTGAAAAGAAGTGGACTGCTTACGGACATCTGGCTGCCATTCTGGTGCTGATGTTCGCCAACTCCTACCTCGGTAAGTTTCTCGTTGAGACTTCTGGCCAGTTCATGACCGCCGTCGAGCAGCACGATTTTGCGCGGATGCAACATCTGCTTATTTACTGGGTGGCGGCGATTTTAATTGCCGTGCCTCTGGTGCAGACGTTCTATACCGTGTTGAAGACGCGACTGGCACTCGTCTGGCGCAGCTGGATGTCGACGACTGTGCTCTTTCGCGCGTATCACTCCAACTTCGCCTGGTACAAGTTGCTCAAGCAAACCGACATCGACAATCCGGACCAACGCATGACGGCGGATCTCGATGCGTTCTGCAATACGTCGGTGAATCTGACCATCTCACTGCTTGATGCCGTCACGACAATGGCTGTCTATGGCTATCTGCTGTGGACGTTGGCGCCGGTTTTCTCGCTGCAGATGTTCGGATTGACTGCAGCAAGCTCATTGCTGGTGCTTCTGATCTGCAAGCTGTTTCTGCCGCTTCTGGTCGCTGTTTGCGCGGCGATTGGTAATGTGGCGGTGCTCTGGATCGGACGCACACTACCGGATATCAATTTTGCCATCGCTGAATCGGAAGCGACGCTGCGATTCAAACTGGCGGAAACTCGTCGTGAAGCGGAGACGATTGCATTTGCGCATGGCGAGAAGATTGCGGAGCTGCAGGCCGACAAGGGCATGACGCGGGTGATGGATGCTCTCTTTCGCATGATGGGCATGTTGCGCAATCAGGGATTGTTCACGAATCCTTACGGGCAACTGGTGCCGCTTGTGCCAATGGCGCTCATGGGTTACCTCTGTGCACAGGGATTAGTGCCGGTGGGAACAGTCGTCGCGGCCGGTGGTGCGTTCATGGCTGTGTATGGCGGTGCCACCGTGATCATGAACAACTTCTGGACGATCATGGGTTATGCCAACTCGATCAATCGCGTGGGCAGTCTCATGACGGCTCTCGACGCCACCGCCGAAGCGACCCCTACTGACGGCAAGCACATCGATGTCATCGAGGGCGATGCGATCCGCTTTCAGGATCTCACCGTCTCGACACCCGATGGCGACCAAGACTTGATCGTCGGGCTCAATCTCGAGATCAAGCGCGGTGGCAGGATTCTTGTTACGGGCAACCATGGCGTCGGCAAAACTGCTCTCTTGCGCGCGACCGCAGGTTTCTGGACGCGAGGCAAGGGACATTTGCAGCGTTTGCCGTACGGCAAAATGATGTTCCTCACTGCATCGCCTTACTTTCCTGCGATGACTCTGCGAGAAGCATTGTGCTATCCGCTTTTGGAAACCTGCAAAGACGACGAACGGCTAAAGCAAGCACTGCAGGGTGCGAAGCTTGCGGATCTGCCGACGCGTGCGGGCGGACTTGATGGCGAGCAGTCGTGGCGCGATATGCTTACCGCAAGCGAGCAGCAGCGCCTCAGCCTGGCGCGCGTAATTCTGCAAAAGCCGGAGGCGGTGTTCGTCGATCAGGCGACTAACGCACTTGAGGATGACCTGGAGCTGTTTTTCTACACGCTCTTGCTCAGCCTCAATTGCACCGTGGTCAGCGCCGGCGCCGCGAGCCTGTCGACATATCACGAAGCCATTCTCGAGATCGGCGACGACGGCAGGTGCACGCTGCATCCCGCGGGGCGATGAATTCATTCGCGACGTAGGGGCGATGCATGCATCGCCCCTACAAACCACAATGTTTGCAAATAGCAAACACTCTTGCGCATTTCGTTAGCTATTTGCAAAGTCAGTCTTCGAAGCTATCATACTACGCGACATAGCAAATTGTCCGCAAACGAAAAGCGACATCGGCGAACGTTTCGCTTGTGCCGCTTTTCTCCGTCTCCCAGACTTCTTCTTCATTTTCGTTTTCGTTCGTTAGACGCCAAGCAACATCTTGATTGCGATAGGGATCAGTGCGATGCCGAACACCCGTCCGAGCCAGCGACTGGATAGACAAGTCGCAAGCCGCGCACCGAGCAATGCACCGAAGAAAAAGCCGGCGCAAATCAGTACGGCAATTGTGATGTTCACGTCTCCTTGCTGGTAGTACTCCCAGGCTGCAGGAAATCCGATTGGCGGCACCATAAGTGCAAGGGTGGTGCCCTGCGCCTCGTGTTGCGACAGACCGAAGATGAATACCAGCGCAGGCACAAGCAGCACACCGCCGCCGATGCCGATTAGTCCGCTTGCTGCGCCGACAACCAAGCCGAGCAGCAGGAACATCGAGATGGAAACGAAAGTGAAACCGTCTTTATGCCGGGTGACGTCTTTTGCGTCTGTCCCGGCAAGCTCGTGATCCTGCGACAAAATCATCTTCAAGGCGATTAACAAAACCGCCGCACCAAAGACGCGTTCGAGCAGGAGATTCGGCAGTGCCACAGCGAGCTGCGCTCCGAGGTATGCTCCACCCATGAATCCCAGGCAAACTAGCCCTGCGATACGCATGTGGATGAAGTTTTGTCTCTTATAGGCGATCGCTGCGAGCAATCCGATTGGTGGCACCATAAGCGCGAGGGTTGTTCCCTGCGCCATATGTTCAGTGAGCCCGAACCCGAATACCAGTGCCGGGACGAGCAGAACCCCTCCGCCGATGCCGAGCAAGCCGCTAAGCGAACCTGCCAGCAATCCCAAAATAGCGAAGAGGGCCAACGATTCAAGTGGCATGTTGGTCCATTTCCCGTCGCTAACGGGCGACATTTTCCGTACTGCTCAAACAAGCAGTGTTTGCGTTGGTCGATAAGAGCTGATGTTTAGGTTGGTGAGAACTTGGTGATTCCGAATGAAACAAAATAAGGTGCATCGAGAGTAGATCAAACTCCCGGGCAAAGTCTCGGTATGTATGATGAAAAACCTTGACAATAAACTCAAACCCGCGGCCACAGGCAAAACTCACTTCGCGAATCTAGCGCAAGTAGGCGGTTGCGTGCAAAAAAACAAAACGAGCGCTGTGGTAGCGCTCGTTTTGGTAGACAAACCACACTCGATTCACACAGTGCTTACTTGCCACGGCCGGTTGAGTGACTGTGGCCGCCGCCGTCACCGACGCCGATCCCGTTGCTGTGGCCATTTCCGTTGCCGAGTCCGAGTCCATTGCTGTTGCCGTGGCCGTTGCCATCGCCGTCACCGCCGCCGTGATGACGTCCGAGCCCGGGGATGAGGCCGTTGCCCGTGGTGCCGAGTCCGCCGTTAGTTATGCCACCGCCAGTTGTCCCGCCTGTGGGTATGCCACCATTACCGGTGCTCAGATCTTGATTGTGGTGGTGTCGTCGCCCGGGAAGTCCGCCGCCGAGTCCAAGGCCGGGACCGGTTGCGCCGCCGTAGCTGACCATGTTGTTCCATCCATTGCCGGCGCCATTGCCGTATCCATTGCCGTATCCATTGCCGGCGCCGTTGTTCCAGGCGTTACCGTAGCCGGTGCCATATCCGTTTTGACCAATGGACGGCATCATGTCGTCTGCGTCATTGTCCATATACGGATGATGCCGGTGCCGCCGATGATGGAAGCTCATAGCGCTTCCGAACGGCACAGTGTTCCAAGCGGTTCCATTGTTCCAGCCGCTGTTGCCCCATCCGGTATTGTTTGAGCCGGCGTTATTCCAACCGCTGTTGCCCCATCCGGTATTGTTTGAGCCGGCGTTATTCCAGCCGCCGTTGTTGTAACCGATGTCGTCGGCATCCATGCCGTTGCCCCGATTCCACGGACCATTGCTGAATGTTCTATTCCAATCGTGATCTTGACCAATCCCCGGATTATACCCGGAGTTGGCAACCTGATTATTCGTGGCGATTCCATGATTGCCGTTCGCATTGGCAATGCCGTTGCGCCAGCCATCGTGATCTCCATCATGATCGCGCCATCCGCCGCCGTTGTTCCAGCTTTTATGCCAGCTGTTGTTGCCGCCGCCATTGTTCCAACCAGTGTGCCAGCCATTATTGCCACCATTGCCGGCGCCGTTGTTGCCGCCGTCGTGGTTCCATCCATTGTGCCAGCCATTATTTCCGGCGTCGTGGTTCCATCCGTTGTGCCAGCCGTTGTTGCCGGCGCCGTGAAATCCATTGCCACCGCCGGCGCCGTGGAACCCACCGCCGCCGCCATGAAAGCCGCCACCCCCACCCCCACCGCCATGGAAGCCGCCACCACCTCCGCCATGGAAGCCGCCGCCGCCACCTCCGCCATGGAAGCTGCCACCGCCACCTCCGCCGCCGTGGTTGTGTGCGATCGCTGCAGTGCCGCAAGAGAAACTCAGCGCCAAGCCGATGAACCCGGATGCCAGCACGACTTTCTTATTCATAAGACTTTCCTCGCTCTGGCGAAGTACCACGCAACTTCGCCTCTTGTTGACATCTTCCGGCTCAGTCGTGAGGAAGGTGTGAGGAAGGCTTTCTTTCGTAAACAGCGGGCTTTCGATGCGGGGCACTTTGCGAAAATCGCAAAGCCAAGCCCCAGAAAAATTGCGATATTCGCAATATTGCTAATATCGCAAAAAAACGCGGTCCGGAAATTGCGCAAATCGCAAAGGGCGGCTGAGTGCACAGCGCTTCGTTTAGTCTGGCGAATAGGCACGGTCACTTCCTTGGTCGCCAAGGATCGCGAGCCGCGTGAATCTCTGTCTGCGAGTGCTCATGCCGCTTTGCGACGGTCTGCCCTGGCTGCAATCAGGACAGGGCGCTGATTCTTTCTGGTTTACAAGCTCAATACGAAAACAAAATCGAAAGCAGTGAATCAGCATGCGAATCTTGCTAAAAAGAAATACTTATCTTCTTTCCCGCCTAATACGCATAGCCTTTCCCGAAAACTAGCCCTCAGCACACAAACAAACAATCGCTCACTGCTCAGTGCAGTTGCGGAGGGGGCTATTGTTCGGCGCGAGAAGATGAGCACGGTCATGATACCGCATTTGGTACCGGACCAAATTGCGTGGTGCATTCAGGCATCACGGTAAGGAGACTTATGTTAGACCTCGTATTCAGCATCTGGTTTATCCCGTTGCTAATCGGAGTGTTGTGGTTTTTGGGCGGCATTTACATGCTCAGCCCTCAAGAGTCGGCGTTGCTGATGCGTTTCGGCAAGCCGGTTGGCTCGAAGGACAAACCCGGCTTGTACTGGCGTCCTCTGGGCATCGTAAGTAAAACGACGATCTCCACTGCGATTCAGGAGTTCCCGTTCAAGGAAGTCGTGTTCACCAAGCAGGAAGTCGAGGTTGCCTCGTCCAGCGCGACTCCGACTGGCGATGCGGCTGTTGAACCGGCCACCCTCACCAAGCAGACTGCGCTTGCGGCGGTTACCGTCGAGGGCGTCGTTCAATATTCGGTGATGGAAGGGTTGGAGAACCTCGTTAAGGCGCGGTTCAAGCTGCAAGATCCCAAAGCGATGATCAAGCAGCGCTTCCAAAACGCCTTGCGCGGCACGATGAACGTCCGGACGATGTGGGACGCGCTGTCGGACAAGGACAAGGCGGCAAGCGAGGTTCAGGAAGACCTCACCCACGTTACGGTCGAGTTCGGGCACACGATCAATAACATCAGCATCACCAACGTCACCCCCGACAACAAGATCGTCGAGTCGAACAACGCGATGATCGCCAGCGTTGCGGACATGCAGACGCGGGCAAATAAGGGACGTGGTGAGCAGCTCGAGACCGTGGCAATCGCCAAGGGTCGCGCCGATGCGATGATCGAAAATGGACGCGGTATTGCCGGTCAGCGTGACGCAGTTGCGCGCGGCATGCAAGCAGCCGTCAGCCAGCTCAAGAGCGCGATTCCCAACGCCAAGCCGGAAGACCTCATGGCCATGGTCATGTACACGGTCTACACCGACATGATGAATCGGCTCGCTGCCGAAGGACAGTCGAAGGTTATCTTCGTTGACAACAGCCCCAATGCTCCGTCGAATGTCTTGACGCAGCTGCGGCAGGCGATCGTGTCAGGCAACGAAGCTAGCGCTCCTGTCACCGCGCCTGAAAAGGGTTCGGCGCAGGCGAGCTAAGCCAACCTCTGAGGTTAACTGCGTCTGTAGGGGCGATGCATGCATCGCCCCTACAAGGCGACATTTCTTTGTTTTGAGAAGGAGGTCAGCATGAAAGAACTCGGATTGATGGGAGGAACATTCAATCCCATCCGCGAGCGCGAACTGCTGATCGGGCAGCGCGCGCTCGACCAGTTCGGGCTGTACAAGGTTTTGTTTATGACGAACGGCAGCCCGCCGCACAAGCGTACAGACCCCAGCTACGAATTGCTCGATGCAGAGCTGCGCTGGGAAATGGTGCAGGCTGCCGTGCGTCACAATCGCAAGTTCGAAGCATCACGCATGGAAGTTGATCGGGCCGGGACCACCTGGACAATCGATACCCTCCATCAACTGCGCTCCGAGCTCGGTCCGTGCGTGCGCATCAATTTCATTTGCGGCGCAGACACAATAAAGTCGCTCGAGCGTTACGCGCGCCGCGAGGAGTTTCTCGCTCTCTGCCGCCTGCTGGTCGCACCTCGCGATCCCGCTCGCGACGGATTGCTTGAAGATTGGCGCCGGTTATTGCCGGGCGCAGAAATCGAATTGATTGATGTACCTGCTGACTCTTCATCGAGCAGCATGGTGCGTGAATGGATTCGAGATGGAATTTCCGTGCGCTATTTGGTGCCCGGTCCCGCTCACCGAATCCTGCGACGGAAGAAGCATTATCAACGAGAGGACTAAATGATGGCAAAGATCACTGCCACCGAGCTGAAGCTGCTGCCCGCACTGGCGGCGCTCGGTAAGGAATTGAAGTTCCGGAATCAGGAACCCGAGTCTGACACCGACGCTGCCGAGTATTACGGCGACGCTTTCATGGAGGACATGAGCATCGCCACGTACAGCGAAACGCGACCAAACGGCCGGCGTTCTTGCCGGGCGTTGGCGAGCATTGTTCGCGTCAACAAGCTTGACCTGGCGCTCGCGAAGCGGTACCTCGGTTATCGGCGCGGCGATTATCACGACTTCGCTCTTGCGGCTACGATCGTGCAGGCGCTGGCGAAGGATCCGCGGATGGCGCCGGCAGTTGCGCTGCTCCAGCCGCCCAAGCTGGCGAAGGTGAAAGGCCCGTTCTATCCCACCTGTCCCGAGCTTAATCTCAAGACGGACAGCAATTGGTCGTTCCATTGCCTGATCGTCAGTGAGCGTTCGCCCGAGCTGAAGGAATCGATGAAGGCGCTCGCCGGTGTCTTCCGTGTCAGCTCTCGTGATCTCAATAAGATCGCGAAGCGGCTGGTATCGCAGGGCACCAGCGAGGAAGATCTCGAGCACAAGCTCCACGAGGTCGTTATCGAATCCGTGCGTACGTGCCCGCGGTTTGCTCTCGGTTTGTCATGGGCGCAGCCGGCCGACACGGAGTAACCGCAACAAGCGGCTAATGCCACCATGGGCGGCGACGTTTGGTTTGGCGTTTTTCACGCCCGACCTCGTCGCCGCCTCTGGTTTTTGCATATTCCTAAAAGGCATCAAAAACCGGCAAATTATATGCGTGGAATGGATATATCCCTGACAGGCATGAAAATCCACAATTTTGTATGCCTTCTTCTTTTTTTTTTGCGGGCTACTATAGAAAATAGGATAAAAACGACAAAGACGAAGACGTAGAAAAGAAAGGAGGGCGCCAGTCGGTAAAGGCGTGCTACTGACTGGCGCCCAATGCTGATTAGATCAACAGGAGGATGACGAGGATGATGATCAACAACGTGAAGCCGTCCATGTTTGCCGTTCCTTTTGGGTTGGACTTGACACTAAGCCGTGGTTGAGGTCGGCGAGTCGTGCCTGCTATCGGCTACGAACCGTAGCCGTCGCCTGCTGTCCGACGTGCTGGATGAACTTCGCCTTCTCGAGTTGTTTCCAGAAGCTCGGCAGCGACTCGGATTGCCACTGGGGTTCGAGAACACGGCCATCGGGCAGAACCACCCACATGTCGTGTTGCTTCGCCTTATATGACACCGTGTACAAATCCTTGCCGAACTTGAACAGGATGTGATCGTCGGGCGCGTGCTCCATCCCTGCGTAATTTTTCAGAGGCATCGCCTGAATCACGTTGCCGCAGACCAACTGCAAATAGTCCGCCGTGTGGTCTGGTTTGTGAAGGATGACGTACCTTTCGGCCAGGTAGATCGAGCTGCCGACGCTGGCGTTGTCTTTTGGCACTTGGTACCTGGTGCCGCCATACTCGAAACAGCAATAGTACGAGTCGTCGTACGTCTTGGAGGATTTCTCCTGCGTGGATTGGTTGGGCATTCCAACGTCCGTTGTTTTTGTATGGGCAGAACTGCCTTTGCGGCGTTCGGCCCAGAGTTGCATTTACGGCGCTGAATCAGGCGGTCGTTACGGATGCGCTCCAGATAGCGATGCGGCTTGCTTCAGCGTAAAGAACTGTCCTCTGGTCGTCCCGTACTTGGCGGCGACGGGGTAGAACTTGAGGATGCGGTCGGGCTCACCGGGTGTGTCGACCATGAAGTTGCCCAAAGCCGGAGGCTCAAGGTAAATCATCATGCCGCCGTCGGACGAAGCGGAGTCGCCATCGCGTCCGGCAATGATCATCTTGCGATGATCGAGCGTCTTCCAGCCGAAACGCGCGCGATTGACGTGCGCCCAGTAGTGGAAGCTCAATGCTTTGCCGGGTTGGGGGCGTTCCTCCCACTCCTTGCCGAAGACTTCATAGGTGTGGTTGATGCCGGTGGCGATGCCGTTCGCATCGTAGATGAGGTGCGAGCCGACGACGTTCTCAGGCTTGATGCCGAGATACGGCGCGATCGCAATCGCGACGTCCTGATCGCCATTCGACACGATCACCACATGTACTCCGAGCTGCTCGAGCAGACGATTCTCCTCGGCGACGCCTGGGTAAATCTTGTCGACGTAGAGCGGAGCGAATGCGTTTACGTGCCGCAGCTTCTCCTCTCGAGTCAGCCCGATCTGTGATGCCCAGAAAGTCGACCAGAACTCGAGCAAGCCGATGCCTGGTTGTCCGTCCAGCTTGGAGCGGAACATGTCGACCACGGCTTCGGGAGCACGGATGATGTGCGGGGTGCGCTTCAGTCCGGCTTGCTGCCTCTTGGCGCGCACGAAATCTTGTACGACGCCGAGCTGCTGAGTAGAGAACAGTTGGTTGTCGGCGCGGTATTTGAAGAAGAAGGTGAAAACGTCGCCCGCGCCTTGAGTTTTGTCGACGTCTTTGAGCCAGAAAATTTCATTGCCGGCTGCTTGTTCGATTTTGACCCAGCGACGGAACTCGCTGGTTTTGAAGTACTCGATGCGTTGCCACGTCGTCAGCGATGACAATCTCACGTTACCGCTGTCGATGCTGCCGCCGGCAATCGAATACAGCTTTGCTTGCGCCTGCTCCAGAGCTCGTTGTCTGGCGAGCGGGCCGGGAACTTTGTTCCTCATATTGGGATCCTTTCGTCGGCGGACCCGTGCGAGTCACTTGCCGGAATTTCTTCGAGCGCGCCCCCCTGCAGTGCGTTTTCCGCTACGTGCAGATAGGCGGGCACCTTGGAAGCTTCCTCGATCAGGCGGTAGAGATCGCTCCAGCGCTGCTCGGCAAGTGCCAGCTGCGCGTCATCGAGCATGCGGTCGCATTGCACGACGCGCTCGGGAGCGTTCACCGCGTAGTCGATCACTTCACAAAGGCCGAGATCGGGATCGTCCCAATCACGCATGCGCAAGTTGCGCGCTTTGGCCTGGTGCCGAATGGTATTAAGGCTGCGGCGAATCTGCGTGATTTGTTCGGCATGACGTACGCCGTTCATCAGCAGCTCGGCAAGTGCCTTCAGGTTGTCCATCGGCCTGGTTGCATCGACGTACTCGTCCTCGCTGAGCATGGCCATCGAATCGGACATGCGTGGCGAATACGGCCTTGACGTCGGTGGAATCAGTCGGTTGAACTGGTCGATGAGCGGTTGTTCCGCGGCGAGGGACTTGCGGAACTCCTCCACCGAAACACCGTTCTTCTCGAGCAACGTAAGCTGCTCTTCGACGAGCGCCAGGCGCTCTTCGAGTTGCCGGCGCGCCGAAGCGCGGTGCACCTGTTTGATGGGCGATGCTTCGCTGTCGCAGGGAGCCGCACCGATGCCGGCGGCAATCTGCTGCGCATCTCGCTTCGCGCGAAAGTCGCCGATTTTGATCACTTCTGCCGTCATGACACTCTCCCTGAATGGATGGTGGAAACGCCGGCGGCGGAACGTTGCCGTTCCACCGCCGACGGTATTGCCTTACGCCGCCTTGCGAGCGGACGCCTTCTTCTTGGCCAGCTCCGAGCAGACCGCATCGGCCGCCGCCAGCATGCCCTTGTAGTTGAACGGACCGAAGCCCACGGGAACGCCCGCGACATCGTCCGGCTTCTGGCTGTAGTCGCCGTTGGAACCTTCCTCGGACAGCTTGAGGAAGATGCCCTTGTCGTGGTTCTCGTAGACGAAGGTGACGAAGTCCGGCACGATGACGCCGTGCTTCTTGGACATCTCGTACTGGATGCGACCGATCATCGTGGCGAGGCCCGGCGCCGAGTCCGACGTGCCGCCGACGCGGAAGCGCCGGCTGTCGTGCAAGACCACAGGCCCGCTGTTGGGCTCAGCCTCGTAAGCGATCAGTGAAGCGTTGTGTCCCTCGCGGCCGTTTGCCAGCGACTTGAACACCACGCCCGCCTTCTTCTCCTCGTCCATCGGCTCGAACACGACAGAGACGCCACCGCCGGTGCTCGGCCAGATGTGAATCTCGCTGACCATGCCGTTGTCGTCGACCGAGAAGCCGATGCCGGCGGCGCCGATCATCCCCGGAACGCCGGCAGGCATGTCGCACTGCGGCTTGGACGTCTTGTCGCGAGAGCCATCGTCACCGGTGGCTGCCGTGACGGTGAGACCCGACAGACGCGCAGTGGCGAGCGCACGCGCCCAACGCTGCAGCGACTGAACGGAGAAGCCTTCCTCCGCCTGGCCCCAGCTCCAGCTGAAGGTGAACATCTTCAGCAGCTTGTTGCCGACCTTGACGCCCTTGTAGACGGCAGCCGTTTCCATCGTCTCGACGAACGCATTGTCGTCATTGTCGGCGATGAAGGTCAGGATGTGCCCGCTCGGGTTGAGCAGCGCATGCTCGAGCATGTCGAGCACGTTCTCCACCGTCGCGTCGTCGCTGTAGCGGCCGTTCTTGGCTCCGCCGATGTTCTCGAGATAGAACTTCGGCGTCGGCAGGTGCCGTTCGTCGAGCAACGTCTTCACGTCCTTGCGGATCTCGACGTTGTCGCCGCCCAGGCTGCCGTAGCCCGTGACGTACTCGCCGTCATGGCTGTACTCGTCGGCCGGAAAGCCGAAGGCGATCGCGTTCTCACGCGCGGTCATCTCCTTGCCGGCATGCGGCTTGGCGACGCCCGGCTTGAGACGGTTGAGGTCTTCCTTCACGACGCGGCAGTACGAGCGGAACGCCCTGCGGTTGTCGCCATCGAAGATGCCGACGACCTGCGGCGCTTCCGCCACGATGCTGTACATGCCCTCGCGGACGATGAACGCCTTGCCGTCCTTGTCGTTGGCCAGCATCAGCTTGAGTCCGGGCAGCAAGCCCTTCATCGAGTTGTAGCGACCCTTGATCACGACGTGTCCGTGCACCTTGTGAGCGCGGGTGCGCCGCGCGGTGGTGAGGCCGTTCTTGCGCGCGAGCGTCTTCAGCTTCGCGACGTCTTCGTCGCGCGCGCCGAAGATGGCGGCGAGCTCCTTGACCGTCAGAAACTGCGGCTTGCCGTCGGCAAGACGCTGGCCGGTGCGCACCTCTTCGAACGCCTTGCGGACATCCTCGACGGTGCCCTGCATGGCGAGCTGGAAGGTGAGGCTGACTTTCTTGTTGCCGTGCAGTTCCCGGACTGGTGTGTACTCGGCCGCCGCCTTGAACGATGCCGGGATCTGCCGGGCGGCCGTGGTATTGGTTTTGGATACCATTGGATATCTCCTTGATCGCGCGCTGACAGCGCGCGGTGTATTGCGCACGAGAACAAGTCGCGTACGCGGTGACAGTTGCTCTGTAGGGCGAGGCCGTGCCTCGACCTGAATACGGAGCGGTTAACGACTGCACCACAGGCGGTGCGTCTGCGATGCTCGATTACTTGGTGACGACGCAGTCACCCCCATGCCTACCGGCATAGGGGGCTACAGCGGAGCACGTTCTCCTCGGTAGGCATGGGGCTGACTGCACTCGTGCGGAGCACGAAACGGCAGGCTCCGAAGAACCTGCCGCTCGTCGAATCAATGCAGAAACAAAAACGGCGCGCTCCGAAAAGCGCGCCGTCTATTGCTTAGCGGCCGATGTGCAGCTCGAGCTCGCCGAGGTCGGGGCGACGCGGCGGAGTGAGCAAGTCCTTCTCGGTCTTGCTCGGCTTCACGCCACGGCCTTCCCAAGCCGCCTGCACGATCTTGCGCACCTGCGGCGCCAGTCCAGGCACCACGTCGCATGCGTCGATCGTCCAGTAGGCGAGGTTGGCGAACGAGGGCGTGTTGCCCAGATTCGGACGCGCAGCGTACCAGATGTTCGCCGCGATGCCGATCGTGGTCGCCCAGTCGCCACCGATGTTGGCCTTCTCGATACCGTCGCAGACATCGACGAATGCACCGTTCGGGATGCCCGAATTGGTGTGCACGCCGCCGTTGTCTTCCTCGGTGACGACGTAGTCCTTCATGTGACCAGGCTGCGTATCGTCGCCGATCTGCGAGCTGTGGAACGCATGCCCCGGGTTGCGCATGTCGCGCAGCGCCAGGAGGACGTCGCCGCTACCGGGCTTCGGTGGCACGAAGATGCCCTTGCCCACCAGGAAGTGATACTTGAGCGACGAGAGCTTCAGATACCACGACTCCACCTTGGCACCGCCGACGTCGGACAGATGCTCGTTGATGGCGCCGGATTGTCCCTGGTACTCGATGCCGCCGGGCACTGCGTGCTCGGTGATACCGTGCTCCATCTCGTGGGCGGCGATGAACAACAGCACGAACGTCAGGAACAGGATCTTGTCCCCGTCGCCGTACGTCATGTACTGACCGTCCCAGAAGGCGTTCAGGTAGTTGACCAGGTAATGGACGATGCCCTTGAGGGCCATGCCATTGCCGTCGATGCTGTTGCGCTTGTGCCAGATGCGGTGGAAGTCCGCGATGATGCCGTGGAACTCGAAGGCATTGTCGGCGGTCTCGTCACCGGTCTTCGGGTCGCCGTCCTTGCGAATCAGCTTGCCCGGCCGCTCGCCCTTGTTCTGGGCGTCATAAATGAACCGGGCCGCGATTGCCGCATCGACATTCTTGTCGACGAACCGATGCAGCTCGCTCAAACGAGCGAACGACCCGCGGTACAGATTGTTGGTGATGATCATCGTCTTGAACAGACGACGCGCGTACTCCGGATTCCGCTGAGCAATCCGCAACTGCAGGCTGCTGGGAATGAAGCCGTCGACATGACGCCGAGTCGGCTCCGAAGGCGACGCGAGTGATATACGCTTTGCCATGTTGGTCTCCTTGCGCTCTCGTGAGAGCGGGGTAATATTTGAGCTCCCGCCATGCTTGATTGCACGGCAGGCGTAGCTAGATCACCTGAACAGCCGGTTCAAGTTATTACTGTTAGTTCTGACCAGGCTGTAATTTCAGTGTCTTGAGAGAGTGTCCTCGGGAACTTTAGGTGTATAAAGCACACCCCGAGGCTACGCTTGTACTTTCGCGAGACCAACACCGATCCAGGTGATCAGAATGGAAATGTTGCACATGACATCTAGCGCAATAGTACACAAGTAGGATTTTCGCGAAACCAGGTCGGTTCGCGCAGCTAATTATGATCCGCCGCTAATCCAGCGGTGTGGCCACGAAAATGTACCGGCGGGCGCAAGCCCGCTGTCACCGCATCAGATAGCCTGGCTTACGCTATGCGTCAGCGACAGCGCAGCCGCGAATTTTTCGGCTGCGGTTTGTGCTTGTTGAATCGGCACGCCGGCAAAGTAAGCGATAAACTCGTTGATTGGCGCGTCGCCGACGTAATAGGAGCTTGTCGGTACCAGCGGCAAATTCGCCATCCGGGCTGCCTGGACGATTTGCTCTTTGTCCCAATGCTCGCTGAACTTCACGATGATATGCATGCCTGCACCGTGCGTTTGAAATTCAACGTCGTCCTTGAGGCATCGTTTCATTTCGAACAGCAGCGCTTGCCGCCGCTTGCGGAAGGTTTTCCAGATGGAACGAATGTAATGATCCAGTGAGCCGCTCTCCAACATCTGGGTCAAAATGTGGTGCTCCAGGGTGGGAAACTGCCTGTCCGACAGGTACTTCGAATTCTTGAACAGCGGAATCAAATTCTCCGGTATCACAAGAACGCTTAGCGAAGAAAGCGGATAGAGCAATCTGGAGAAGCTGTAGAGGTAAATCACAGAGTCGCTGGCATCCAGGGAGAAAAGCGCCGGCACGGACTGACTGCCATAGTGGAAATCAGAATCCCAGGCGTCCTCGATGATGGCGGTCTTGTTTCTCTGGCACCACTCAAGAAGCTGTCGGCGCCTGCCTTCAGGCATCACAGCGCCGGTGGGATCCTGGCAGGACGAGCTGACATAGAGCCAATCGACTGGGCCCTCGAGCGCATTGAGATTGTTGATATTCATGCCGTCGGCGTCTACCGGGACTGTGATCACTTCCGCCCCGTGCACACGGAATTGCTCGCGCGCGCCCTGGTAGCCGGGGTTTTCACAAACGGCGACCTGTCCAGGCTGCACCATTAGATCGGACAGATGAGCCAACGCCGACTGCGGTCCTGAATAAAGAACAATTTGCTCCGTCGAGCAAATGATTCCATGCGAGCGCCGCAAGAATTTGGCAATGGCTGTGCGCAAGTTTTCGGAACCGAAAATTTCGCCGCGGCTGCCGAGGCTGACATCGATTCTTTCCTGGCAGCACGTGGCGACCAGCCGACGCCATTCTTTGGTCGGCAGCAAATCCGGCGGGACGGCCAGATTGTTCAATTCATCGAAATCGCCGGATGTGGTGACTACCGCTTGTTGTTTCGCCAGCCGATGTCCTATCTCTGAATATTTTTCCGACCAGGAAAACTTCGGTGCGTGCGCCTGGCTCGAGAAGCGATTCACCGGCTCAGGCGGTCTGGCGTCGGCGACCATTGTGCCTGAGCCACGCACGGCAACCAGCAAGCCGCGAGCGATTAATTCATCGAATGCTCGCACCACTGTCGTTCGGGACACGCCCGTGACCATGCTTATTTCTCTTGTCGAAGGCATGTTGTCGCCTTGAATGAGCACGCCCGCTTTCACGGCTTGCGAGATTGCTCCGACCAGTGACTTGGTTGTTACCTTTTGACCCTGCAGTAAACTGAGGAAACCGATGTCCATAGTGCGCCTACGCCTTTAGTTTGGGGACGGGCATGCTGCTGCATGATGGAACGTTATTTAACGCACCAACAATGGCAAAACGATGGCTACCGCATGGCAGAACTGTGGCAAACGCGAGAAGCGTTGACCGAATGCGGTTGCGGGTGATTACGGGGGCAATACCGAGGCAATATTAAGTCCGGTTCAGACGACTGTCCAGCGTAGAACCATCAATATGAAGACGATTGTAAAGCGGTCGGTCCAGTTATCGTGAGGTGTATCAGGCCAGTTCGATATGGAGTTAGGTATCCCCCGGGTGCCACCGCCTTTAGTGGAGTACTACGACATATAGAATTACGGCGCTGAAAATATGCAGATACGAGCCGGAGCTTAGTAGCTCCGGCTCATGCCTGCATTGACAGATCACGACTGCGCGTAGAACAGCAGCGCCACTGCAAGCCCATTATTGAGAGCGTGCAGCAGAATGCCGGGCCATAGCGTTCCTGTGCGACGGAAGATTTCCGCGAGCAAGGCACCCATGCCAAACAACATCAGCAGTGTCACTGGCTGAAACTGCATGTGCTGCAACGAAAAGGCCGCCGCGCTCAAGAAGACCGCGCCGACATCCGCACGACCGGCGGTGGAAAACAACGTGCCGCCGAGCTTGGTGGTCAACCGCGAGAACTTGCCTTTTGGCGCCGTTTCCGGGTTAGCCGCAGCTTGCTGCCACTGGTAAAACGTGGCACGTATCGCTTGGAAAAGGAAACCGCGGAAGCAGATTTCCTCGAGCAGCGGAGCGAGAATAGCCGCGATGACGAAGAAGGACCATTCGCTGTTGCCGCTGAGCTGCTTGGCGAACGTGATGGTCGGCTGCTCGGGCATAGTCACGAGCGCCTGCACGGCATGTTCGAAGCAATGCACGACGGCGAGGGCCGCCACGGCGCGCCAGGCGATCGCCCAGACGGTGGCATACCAGGTGTTCTTGCGAATTGGCGACAAACTCAGACCGACGCTGGCGAGCAGCGAATGACCGCTCTTCTGCAGCACCTTCGAGAGATACCGCAGCTCGAGACCGAAGCCGCCGAGGAACGACGACAGCATCAGCAACGACAACATTGTGTCGCTGACTTTGCCGTGTGCGTCGAGGACAAGTCCAATCATGAACTGCGCGACGCTCTCGGCGCCGAGGACTTTCAGCAGCGCAGCGCCGAAAACCCACGCCAACAGCAGCACGATTGGCGCGAAACTTCCGACGGTGAACCAGATTAGACCGACGAAATAAGACTTGCCGAGCTTCTTGCCGGTCAGCGGAAAATCGGGGTTGAGACGAACGGTGGGGTGCACCAGGGCATTCCAGGTGCGTTGTAGCAGGGATACCATTTCCGGTTTCCTTTCGATGACTCACTATTGGTGAGGTTTTGGATGCTGTGAGCTGACGCTGCGTCTCAAACGGCAGCGTCGTGATTGCGCGCGTACCCCTGCGGTCAGAAACGACCGTTGGTGTGACTGGGGATGGGCACAGAGTTTGTTTTAGCTAGAGTGTCGTGCGATATAAAAAAGCGGGAGAGATGATCTGACCTTATTCGCGAGAGCTTGACAAGATCAATAAATATCGCGCTAATAATCAAAGGATGTCGTTAGCAAGAGGTCCCTCAGCTCGCGCGAAGTTGAGATGTCGACGAAGTGGTGTAGTAGACGCTGCGCGAAGCAAAATTCGAGGAGAGGAGAAGGGACTCGATTACGAATGCCTTCTCCTCTCCATGGAATGTTATGCCGCTCTCACGAACTGAACTTTTGGCTGGGCGAGAAATTGATGATGATTTCTCGGGCGGCCTCGAGGTGCGCGATACCGGCGTAGGTGAGCTGGTCTGCCTGGGGCTGGTGCCCAAGTTCCAGCGCCGTGCGAGCTGACTCACGGCACTTCAATGCCTCGGCAAGGCAGCTGAGCGCAATGTTCTTCCAGTCGACGGTCTCGCGGTATTTGCTGCACTCAGCCGACAACAGACCGTGCACGGTGGTGATTGTCACCATCCTTTCGTAGAAGGCGCTTTTGTATGGCACCTTCTCGTGAATCTCCTGCAGCATCTTAAGCTCCATTGCAGTTGGAGAGTGAAACTTGTTCAGCCGTTAAGCGCTTGCTTGCAGCTTTCTTGTCCAGATAACACCGATACCGCCTAATTCGAATGCGGCATTAATGCCTGGGAAGAAAACAAAGAACCACCACTGCGAGAAGCAGAAGGCGGTAAGCGCCAACGACAGCGCAGTCGTCAGCACCAGCCCGACAAGCCCGGAGCCAAGCGGGAGAAACAGGAACCGATAAGGTCCGTTCGCCGCATTCTTCAGAGCGGGATTGCCGAAGTAGTTAGCCAGATAGCCGACCGTGGCGAGCGCCAGGGCGATAGCCACCAGTCCGAGATAACCATGCAGCATTCGCTGCCTCCTCTCATGTCCGTGTAGGGGCGAGGCATGCCTGGCCCCTACGGGATGAAATACATCTTGTTTGGCAACTTCTCGCAATCCAGCGCGTAGGGTCCCGCCAGATCCGAATATTGGTCACCGATATTCACTACGATGGTGAAACCCATCGCGCTGATTTGCCGCCGAAGCTCCGCCTTGATGGTCTCGGCGTTCGAGCGATTGCCGCTCGGCCGCATGTAGAGGCCATCATAGGCGACGCCACCGTTCAACAGATTCTTGATGGTGTGCGCCCGTTCCTGATCGCCACGTCCGGTTACCAGGAACACCGCTACATGATGTGCGCGTGCCCAGGCAACAAGACGAGCAGTCGGCTTGAGCACCGGCGTGCGTGCAGAGTCCACCCACGCGTGCCAGGAACGCGCATCGTATCCGCTCGGATGCAGCCGATAGTACGGACTGTTATCCAACAGCGTTTCGTCGATGTCGACGACGATGGCGATATTGGATTCGCCCAAATGCTTGCGCACTTCCTGCCGAGCGTTGTTAATGGCGGCGTTGAACTCTCGCCTGTACTGCGGCGTCTTCATGTAAGCCAGTCCGTTCGCGGTCGACACGTCTTTGGGTGCCGCCGCCGGAACGGTTACCGCCGAGCACGCATGGAGCGGTGCGGCGTTTGCTATCGGCGGGCGTGAGCCCGCTTCTGCAGCGGACGCAGCCATGACCAACATCACGCCGGACAAGACAGCAATCGCCGTTTTCGACACTAACTTGATCATGTCCTTGCCTCTTCACCGAGGATAAAGTTGTCGCTTGCGGAACGAGCCGTCCTCGCGGAAGCTCACCACGTAACAAGCGGATTTGAGTTTCCTCACGAGTTGCAGGAATGCTTCACTGCAACCATCGAACGCCGGAGCGTTCGCAAGGATTTCGTTTCTCAGGTTTTCGATGATGCGCTTATCGCGCTTTTCGCACGACTCATCGAGAGCGATGAACACGCCGTTTCGATAAAGTTCGTGCCACTGCGCGAAGTTCGATTCATCGTAGCCGTACACTTCCTTGATCCACGACGCGGTGGTGGTGACGCCCCAGAGATATGGCGTTTGCGTTCCGGCGAACAAGCGATCGATGATCGCAGTGTGCTCCGGATGCGCCTTCTTGATGGGCAAGAAATCGAAAGCAATCATGTTGATCGGCTTGCGTTTTTCCGCCAGTCCGCATTGCCAGAGAAACTTCTGCTTCGAGACGCCGCGCAGCCAGAGCTCGGCCATGTAGCGCAGCGATTGCTCGAATTTCGTGATGTCATCGGCGTTCATGGTTTCGCCAGTCGGCAGGCGCGAAACCAACGCTTGCATGATGGCGGCATTGTCGCCGTGCAGTTTACCGCGGGCGATCGATTTGGCGCGCGCGCGATTGTCTGTCGTAACCGCCACGTTGCACCTCCAAAAAGCAAAAGAGTTCAGGAAGCGATGCTGCCGACCATGAGGTGATCGGCAGCACGCATTAACGCTTCGGACCTCGCTTGAACAAAGCGACGCCGAGGGAGAACAGCAGCATAAGAACGACCAGCGCGATCGACCAGACGAACATCGAGACGACTGCATCAACGAGCAGAATGCTCATGAACGACACGCCTCCCAGTGTCCACGCCGGAAGCCACGCGGCGAGCGATGCTGCAGTCGGCCACATCAAGTAACCGATGCCTCCGTAGATTGAGAATCCCGCCACCATGTAGGCGACAAGTCCCCAATCTTTTGCAGTCATCGCCGCGATGTGAGCCGGCAACCGCCTGAGCGCGATCACGCCATTGGCAATCGCGACGCCAATTTCCATCAGCATGCAAGCGATTGCCATCAGCAGGAATATCGACAGTCCGAAAAGGACGCCGAACAGCGGGTAGACCATTGAAGCCATGAGCATTGCTCCGGCCGTCGAATGCCCTTGTGCCAGCTGGAAGTGATAGATCTCGCTGATTGAGAGCGTGCCCTGCACCAGCGTTAAAAGCGCGACGACGAACCCGGCCACCCACCAGACTTTAGGTGAGAGATCGTGCAGGTGGAAGCGCTCGAGGATGAACTTCAGCATGGCGTTACAACCTTATGCGCTGCCTGAAATTCAGCAGCGAGGCAAGAAATAACGGCACCCAGACGAGCCCGATGAGAGCCCAGAAGCCGCCGCCGAAGACAACCAACGACGGAGCAATCAGGTGCAAAATGCCCACGCCTCCAGTCGGAAGCGCGACGTAAATCAAGGTGACGGCCAGCAGTTGCCAGCCGATTGTCCAGCTCTTGTCCGGGCGGATCAGCCTGTGGGCACGAGTGTCCAAATGCGATGCCAGCCAGACGAAGAAAGCCATGACCAGGCCGAAGGTGACTCCCGCCGCCACACCAAAAGTGCCGACGGGCACTACAAGACAGCCCACACCCGCCGCAGCGATTGCGTAGCCGATCCAGAACAACGCCTTGACGATAGCCTCGGTCATTCGAGTCTCCATGAACTAGTAAACGTAAGGGCGGCAAGGTGTGCCGCCCCTACGAACCGAGCCGACATGTAGGGGCGGTGCAACGCGCCGCCCTTCTCCGGTTTACTTGTAGAACGTCTGCCCGTTGCGTGCCATGCCGATAAGCAAGTCGCAGGGCTTGTAGTTCTCGCCGTAAACCTTCGACAGCCACGTCAGCTTCTGCACGACGTTGCCGATGCCGAGCGTGTCGGCATAGCGGAGCGGGCCGCCGCGATCGGGTGGGTAGCCGGTGCCCATGATCATGGACAGGTCCACCTGCCACGGCTCATCGACCACCTTCTCCTCGATCACACGTGCAGCCTCAGCGATCATGATCAGAGCCAGGCGCTCCTGAATGGCGCTGCGCTCCACCTTGATCTTCTGCTTGACTCCGAGGACGGCCGCCATCTCGGGATTGATGGTGGTCTTCTTGCCGTCCTTGTCCCACAGGTAGATGCCCTTCCCACCCTTCATACCGAGCAGCTTCTGCGACTCGATGTAGGTGAGAATTTTCGGCGGGCTCAAGCGGTCACCATACGCCTCGTTGGCGCTGTGCATGACCTTCGCGCAGATGTCCAGTCCGACCACGTCCATCAACTCGAGCGGACCCATCCTCATGCCGAAGCGGGTCATCGCCTCCTCGATGTCGGCGGCCGGAATGCCCTCCTCGAGCAACAGCGCCGTCTCCCACGCGTACGGGATCAGGACGCGGTTGACGATGAATAGCGGCCGGTCGGCCGAGGGCACCGTGAACTTGCCGGACAGGCGCTGGCAGTATTCGATCACCGAGGCGATCGTTTCAGCCGGCGTCTTGTCACCTGCAATCACCTCGATGAGAGGCATCTTGCTGGGCGGATTGAAGAAGTGCAATCCACAGTGCATGTCCGGATGCAAGCTGTCAGCCATCATCTGCGTCACGGAGAGCGACGAGGTGTTGGTGGCGAAGATGAACGGCTTGCCTTCCTTCACCTTCTCGATGCTGGCGAGCAGGCCCTTCTTGATCTTCATGTTCTCGACGATGGCTTCGATGACGATATCGCAGTTCTTGAACCCTGCGACGTCCGTCGTCTTGCCGAGCGAAGTCAGGTAGTTGTCCATCTCATCGCCGGACATCTTGCCCTTCTTGTGCTGCTCGTCGAGCAGATCGTGAATCTTCTGCCAGCCCTTATCGAGGCCTTCCTGCGAAATGTCGTACAGGATTACCGTGAATCCGGCCAGCAGCGAGATGTAAGCGATCTCGGCACCCATGGCACCCGCGCCGGCGATACCGACGCTGCCGATTTTGAAGTTCGGCTTGGCGTTGTTGGGAGCCTTCTTCGACGCCTGCATGGCGAAGTACAGCCCGACTAGGTTCTTGGACACCTGGGTAGCCGCCAGCTCGGAGAACAGACGCGATTCCAGCTCGTAGGACTTGTCCTTCGGCTGGGTGAGCGCGGCCGTGATCACCTTGAGCACCGCCCCTGGTGCAGGGATTTCACCATTGCGTGTCGGCTTCTTGATGGAAGCCTTGGCGCCGTTGATGAACATGTTGCGACCAATGGAGCCGCTCTGGAAGAACACGCGGTAGAGCCGGTCCATGAACGGCATCTTGCCGCGCTTCGGACGCTTGCCGGCGAGAATCGCCAGCGCACGCTCCATCGCCTCTTTTTCGGCGACGACTTCATCGACGATGCCGTAGCTCCAGCAGCGCGAGGCGCTCCAGGGGCTAACCGGGCTCTTGTTGATGAACTCCATCGCGCCGGCGGGACCAATCAGCCAGGTGAGCCGGTTGCAGCCGCCCCAGCCGGGCAGGAAGCCCAAGCCAACCTCGGGGAGTCCGAGCTTGGTCTTGCGCCCACCCACCGCCAGACGGTAGGTGCAGGCGAGCGCAAGTTCGAGTCCGCCGCCCAGCGCGGTGCCGTTGATCAGCGCCAGCGTGGGGAAGGGAAGATTCTCGATTTTCGCGAAGACGCGCTTGCCTTCTTGTGTGGCATTGTACGTCTTTATGGGATCGTTCTGAATGACGACGATCTCTTCGAGGTTGGCGCCGACAATGAAGCTTCCTTCCTTGCCGGACGTGATGATCAACCCTCGGAGATCCGTCCTGGCAGCGATTTCGTCCAGGACTTTATCGAGCTCATCCATGATAGGCGTGGCCAGCACGTTGACCTTGCTGTCCGGCGTGTCAAAAGTGAGCAAACCAACATTCGTTGCTTCGATGACTTCGAAGCGGAATGCGTTAGACATGATTTTTCTCCTTGGAGAACTGGCAAACGGATGCGATTGCACCCGCCGCACAGGGTTGTAGCGGCGGGCGTAAGCCCGCTCCGTTAGCCGCTCTCCAGACGCCGCTTACGCGACGTCCGGGTTCTCGATGAGAGTGGCAATGCCCATGCCGCCGCCGATGCACAGCGCCGCGATGCCGCGCTTCTTGCCGCGCAGCTTCAGTTCATGAGCAAGAGACAGAATGATCCGCGCGCCGCTGACGGCGATCGGATGACCGAGCGCGATAGCACCGCCGTTGACGTTGAGCTTCTCCATGTCGATGCCCAACAGCTTGACGCAACCCAGCGTCTGAGCCGCGAATGCCTCGTTGATCTCGAAGAGATCGACATCCGCCAAGGTCAGGTTGTTGCGTTCCAGAAGCGCCTGAATCGCCGGCACAGGACCCAGACCCATCGTCTTGGGATCGACGCCCTTCTCGATGTGGTCGACCAGAACCGCAAGCGGCTTGGCGCCAATCTTCTGGGCCGCTTCCTCCGAAGCGATCACCACCGCGCAGGCGCCGTCATTGATGCCGCTGGCATTGCCGGCGGTGATGTCGCGAGTGCGGTTGACGCCCCTCAGCTTGGCCAGCTTCTCGAGCGAGGTCTGACGCGGATGCCCGTCGCGACCGAAAACGCCGCGACCGGTGTCGATCGGGTCGATCTCGATGTCGAAGCGGCCGCTGTCGCGAGCAGCGATGGCACGCTGCTGCGAACGCAGAGCGAACGCATCCTGTTCCTCGCGCGTGATGCCGTAGATGTCGGCAACGTTCTGCGCGGTGCCGGACATGTGCGTCGTGTTCATATCCCACAGGAATCGTGTCGGCAGCAGACCGTCATCGACCATGCCGATGAACGGACGCGGACCGTACTTGCTGGCGTTCGCGAAGAACTTGTTCAGCTTCGTGGCGATGAAGCCGCTGTCGTACTTCTTCGAAATCCAGTCGATCACCTTCGCCATGAAGCTCTTGTCGAACTGCGTGGCAAATCCCGGGAATCTGTCGCCGCGCTTGCCTTCGAAGCGAAGCTGGCCGTCCACGAGATACGGGATGGTCGACATGGACTCAGCACCGCCGGCGAGCATGATGTCGCCGTAGCCGAGCCAGATCTGGTCCATCGCCGTGTTGATGGTCTTCATGCCCGAGCCGCACTGAATGTGCAGCGTATGAGCAGGCGTGGTCGCCGAAAAACCGGCATCCAGCCAGGCCTTGCGACCGAGATTGGGAGTCAGCGACGTCATGTAGGCACAGCCCCAGACGACGCCGTCGATTTGCTCAGAGCTCAGCCCAACGCGGCGCAGGACATTGCGCATCACGTGTTCGGTCAGCTTGTCGACCGGGACACGACGAAGGTCCTTGCCGTGCGACGCGATGGGGGTGCGGCTGCCGTCAAGCAGCACGACCTTTTTACGATCGCTCATTGTTGTACTCCTTGAACGTGATGACGTTCTCAGCAGAGAGAGATTCATGCGCCACTCAGCGGTGGTGCATGGTAGCGGCGGGCCAAAGCCCGCTGGTCATTTGCGGCGCTTCGAGTCCCACGGATAATCGAGCGGCACCTGGAGATCCTTCAGCTTGCCTCCGAGCCAGCGCACCGGGGCGCCAAGCGCGGATTTCATTACGCCGGTGTTGCCGAATTGGATGAGGGCGCGGCCCCATGTGAACAATGTGGTGCCCGGATGAATCAACCCGAATGCCACCAAGCCGAACACAGCCGAACAGATAGCGGACCACCAGCCGACGGTGAGCCAGGACAGTAGCGCGACGCCGATCCAAAAGGCGGCGGAGCCCCAGACAACGCGATAAGCGTTATCTGCAGGCGTTTGCAACGAGACGCACAGCGCCATACCGAGAAAGCCGTATATGGCGCTGAGAATAAGACTTAGAGCGAGATAGCCTAACATTGGTTACCTTTGGCTAAACGTTGTCGGGTCAGTGAGGGCACTTCTCCAGGCACTGGTCGCGAGTCTCGAGCATTGCCTTGTAGTAAATGTCCGTGGCGGCCTCCTCGTCGTCGGGGAGACTGGACGCAGGAATTGGTTTGCCGATCATGACGGTGGCACCATATACGGTGCGACCGAACGCCTTGCGCGGAAGCCCAAGCTTCTTGGCGAACCGCTGCCACCAGGCGGCATGAGCGGAATCGTAGTCGTATTGGCAGACCACCGGAACGAGGTAGAACTTAGCCCCTGAGCGCTCTTCGCCTGCTTTGGCAATGCGCACCGCGCCATGCTTGAACTGCTTGCGATCCCACTGGTCGTCCTTGATGAGCGAACCCTGCGGGAAGATGACCAGCTTGCTGTCCTTCTCGGTGACCATGGCGTTGATCGCGCTTTCGGCGGCAGCCGAAGCGGGATTCTTCGGGTCGTAGCCGACGGAAATGGCGCCCATCCAAGCAGCCAACGGACCACGCCAGCCCTGCACCTGGTTAATCGCCATCAGGAAGCGCATCGAGCGCAAACGCAAAGCGCGCGCAGCCAGAATGCCATCGCAGGCAAGCTGGTGATTGGGGGCGATAACAAGCCTGGCGCCGTCCAATCCCTCGACGTTTTCCCACCCGTGAATCTTGAGCGGTCCGACAAACCAGCCGCCGATGAGCGTGCTCAGCCAGAACCTGATGAGCTGAGGAACGAAGGTCAGCCGTGGCGAGTAATGCCCACTGCGATGAGCGAGCAAATAGCCTTGTCTTACCCAGTACGCACCCCACACGACGAAGAGTCCAAGCAGAATCCACCGCCAGGGCAAAGACCACAGCATTGCACCGATATGAGAGAGATGCACCATATACGTTTCTCCGGTTGACATGTCTAAGCAGGCAGGTCTAGTGGCATGCGTCGTTGTTGACCGCATCCACTTTGAAACCGCCTCAGACGAAGAACCCAGAACTAGATCGCAGGTCGCGAATTGATAATCGCGGAATCAGTTGCTGGGCTTGGTTAGAGTTTGGATCACTGGTGAAAGAGCTAAAGAAAAATCGGACTGAAACCTATAGACTCACTAGATTCAGAAACAACACATGACAGGCCCCGCGGGGTTTTATGTGCTTAATATGACTTCGCGTATGCTTTCGGGAAAACTACACGCTCGGGTGCCTGGTAGCGGCGGGCGGCAGCCCGCTTTTCTCTGATCGGCACAGCTCATCAATACGCAACTAGCGCGACTTTGCATAGTTAACAACCAGGGAAGTTACTAGTAGCTCAAATTCTTTGATCGGGTTAATATAACCCAGAGTAGAGCAGCGGTGCTGCGTTCGCGACCAGGAGGACCCTTACCATGGCAATAGGCGGCAAAACCGGTGACATCTTCACCGAAATCAACGTCACGCCGCTTACGGACGTATTCCTGGTGTTGCTCGTGATCATGATTCTGGTAGCGCCTTTGGTCAACCAGACGGTGCTCAAAGTCGATCCACCGGCCGCGTCGGCGAATCCTAACGTAAAGCCGCCCGACGAGAAAAACAAAATCGACGTCGAGGTTTACGGCTCGGGCATCATCAAAATAAATGGAACGCCCGTGCCTCCTAGCCGCCCCGAAGATCTCTCGATGAACATTCAGCAGATGATTGCGGCGGAGCAGCAAAAAGCCGGCAGCCAGGACATTCCTCTCAACCTCGCATCCGAGCCCGATGCAGTCGAGAAAAACGTTGTGGCAGTCATGGACGCCGCAGCCGGAGCCGGCATCAAGCAAATGCGCGTTCTTCCCTTGCGCCAACTCGGCGGCAAGTAGAACGTTCTCAAAACAACACAGGAGCGCAGGCTACCAGCCTGCGTTTTTTTGTTCGTGGCCACTTTGGCCGGAATTCTGAACGGGCGCCAGCGCCGCTAGTTTCATTTGTTGACATCCGCCCAATTCACACCCTGTGATGTCTACGCTTGAGTCTCGCCTATTTTCACTTGGTCTTGAGGAATCTTCCTCTCACACCCATTGCTCCCCACTCGCAAACGCTCTTGCAACGTCAGTGATCCACTGACGAAGACGACGTTTTCGTCGGAGTAACTTCTCACACTTATGGAGCCGAGACCAATCGACTCCAAACAACCTCAGCGATTGAATAAGGGTTGAAATCAATGACTACGAACACTGACACCGATGCCGGTGCCGGCGCCAATGGAGCGCCGACTCGAGATTCGACTGACGGCCAAACTGCATCACTAACGGGGGACACGTATCAAAAGCGCAATATTTCCGGACTTCTGATCGTTTGCCGCGCGTGTTCTATCGCCGGCGGCGTCGGATTTATGGCCGGTCTCTTGTCTCCTGTAGACGGCATCCTCGCCGGCATCGCGCTCCCTCTCATTGTCGGCATTGGCATTGCCACCGGCATGTGGTTTGGCTGGGAAGTAATGCTGACCTCAGCAGCAAGACTAACCACCACTGGTGGAAAGTTCGGCACGATCGCAGTTGCTGTCCTGCTCGCCGTCGCCACCTTTGCCGGCTCAAGCTGGGGCATTGCCACGGCGATGTGCGGTGCGCAGGCCCAACGAGCCTACATGGCCCACATGCTTACGGAGGAAAGTCACGCTCTCGATGCCGCTTGGGCGGGTGTGAAAATCGAGGCGAACATGATCGATGCCGAGCACAATGCCGCCGGCACCGTTATGAGTTTGCGGGACGTAGAAGCGTCTGACGGCAAGCTCACCGGCAAGACCGGTGCGGGTCCGGCCGCCAGGCAATTGGCTGCTACGTCGGACGGCTACGAACAAGTGGCCGGCCGCATGCAGGCTGGATTGACTGAGATCGGCAAGAAGTACGTTCACGGCCGCCAGGTGCTGCAGGAAATGCAGAGGGCGATCAACGGCAGTCCCGAGGCTTTCGAGGAGAAGGCGGCTGACGTGCAAAGTGTGATTGGCGATCTCAACGCTTTCCATTTGACCGGTTACGCCAGCCAGGGTGGAATCGGCGAAATCGACGCGGCCTTTGACGCGACAAGCGTGCGGCTGAAGTTGGCTTCGAGGGAAGTCAACCAACAGTTGCTTCGACGCGCGCAAGAAGTTGCCGCCGCTCGTGCCGATGCCACTGTTGCAGTTCCCGACTACCAGCCGATCAGCCCGCGCCTGGCTACCTGGCGCGAGATGTTCGGCGCGGCTGTAAGCGGATTCATTTCCGCACTGGCAGTCGATGGTTTGCCGCTGATCTTCTTCTTCTACGTTCTCTTCACCTCGACGGAAAGGCTGCTGCTGTTGCCGGTGGAACCGGACAAGAAGCGCGAAGATCCGCGGTTTCTGAGGATTGGTCGGCTGTAAACTTATGGCTCCATAGGGGAATTTGCATCTGATGCAAGTTTTCATAGCGTGAAATAGAGGAGCGCAGGCTGCCCGCCTGCGCTCCTTCGCATCTTGATTTTTTTCTTGTCGCGATTTGCTTTGAGTCGCTATACTATACAAGATAGTGTAATCGTGAAAAATTGAAATTTGCAAATAGCAAACGGATTTTCGTTTTTCGTTTGCTATTTGCAAAGTCGGTTCGCGGCGCTGGAGAGGATCGTTCATTGATCCTGCTCCAGCGCCACGAGGTCAGTTTGTACGACACATCCTAAGGCGGACTGGTGGGATCCGACGGTGCGTCGTTATCGCCTGGATCGTCGGGATTTCCTGGATCGTCGTTATTTCCTGGATCGTCGGGATCCGGCGGGTTGCCTGGTGGTCCGCCGGGAATGGGCGGCGGGGGCAGTCCTGGCGGGAAGTCGTCGCCGTCGATCCAATGCCGAATGGCCAGACGATAAACCTCCGGTATGACCCTGTTTAGCGGGAGTTCCGCCAAGTCGAAAACGAACGGCACTGCGCTGCCCGGTAGCCCGCCAGGCGGGGTATCCGAGACCGGCCGCGCCAGATAGAAGTGGTATCGAGCCTCGCCGACAGTTACCGGCCAGAGCAACCGCTCGATTTGTATCGAGAGACCAGTCTGGACGATAGCAGCCTCTACGACGGTGTCTTCGGGCGAAATGCCAACCTCGACACGACCGTTGACGAGAGTGAGCTTGCCGTTGCGCCCCTCCGATGCCAGCCCCATTACCACGATGCCGCCCTGATCAGTTGGGATGATAACGGCGGCGTTGTGCGCGGATGAGTTCATCGACTCCTCCTCTGTTTCTGCCGGTGCGATTTCATCCGGCGCGGTGTGATCCGGTACAGTTTTGTCCGGTGTCGAGGACTGAGCCTTGCGGTCGCTTATCAGGTAGTACGCACTCCACGCCAGAACGCAGATTGCCGCACCAATCATGGTGGCAGGCAACCCGAATCCGGCCGCGATGTGCCCGAGCAGAAGCCCGCCCAGAGCCAACATCCCGTAGTAAGAGAAGTTGTAGAACATCGCAGTGAATGCGCCGCGCACTCGCTCGTCGGTAATCTCGGTTTGCAGAACCGCTTGCGAGCCGGTGAAAACGGCACTCATGGCAAAGCCAGTCGGAATCATGATCAGCAGCGAAGGCACAACCGAAGTTGTCATGGCAAAGGCTGCCAAACATACGGCGAACACAACGCCGCACCAACCGATGGCCGTTCGCAGAAAGCGAACGAAACCGGCGTCGGCGGTTTTGCGCGCGATGATTACCGATGCCACCACGGCTCCGATTTCCGAAGCGAAAATCAGGAAGCCGTTCATCCAGACGCCGCCGTTGCGCAAGCCAGTGAAGGCGGGCATGAGTTGGATGTACACGCCGAAGAAGGTGATGACGCCTAGGAAAACCAGCACCTGACGGCGCCTCGCATTGCCGTAGGCAAACACGAATGCGTCCTTCAGCGTCGCCTTATTTTCCTCGGACAACGCCGGCTTGGGCTGCAATTTCGAGAGCATGAACAGTTCAAACACGTAGCTGACGGCATTTGCCGCGAAGCCGCCGGCAGCACCGGTGAGCGCCAGGAACAAAGCTCCCAGCGCCGGTCCGCAGAGGCGGCACGTGAAGAACATCAGCGAATCGATCGCGAACGCGTTGCCGATGTGATTGGGATCATCCACAAGCTGCGGCAACATCGCCATTCGAGATGACATCTCGAATGCGACTGTAACACCGAGCAGCGCGGACAGTGCGTATACAGCCGTGACGTTCAACATACCGCTCATGGTCATGAACATGTAGCCGAGTGCGATCAGCAATGCAATTCCTTGCGTGCACAGCACGACGTATTTGCGATTGAACCGATCGGCAACCCAACCGCCGGCGATGCTTGCCGCAATCATAGGCAGCATGAACCAGGACATGATGTTGCCGAGCACGGCGGTAGAACCGGTCATCTCGTAGACGACCCAGGCGATCATCGTTTCCTGCATCATTGATCCGAGCAGCGAAACGACAGCGCCGGCGCAATACAATCGCATGTTGCGATACTTCAAAGAGACAGCTGCCTCTCTGAAGAATTTCGCCAGAGCGTTAGCCATAGCTTATCTCCGTTTCAGACCAGCCTCCGCCGAAACAGCAATCGCTGTTCGTACCGGCTTGCGAGGCAGTGGTGATTGTTTGTTTGTGAACTTAGACGCGGGTGGATGGAACTAAAAGAGACGATCCCACCCTACGCAAAGTCGGGCGCGGAGATCTGCTTGTTGTCAATAAATCCGGCTTAACCACGCACAACCACGTTGCATAGCTATGCCAGCTACCGTGGTTGCGTGCAGTCCGCGTGCAAACGTTTACCGCTTGCGGTGGCTCAACAGAAAGTCCGCGACAACCTTCGAGGTGTAGCGTCCGTTCCACCAATGCTCGCTGTCCGTCACCAACTCGCGAACAGGGGCATCCCGGCACGCGTAATCGGTCAATGCTTCTACAACGATGTTGTGTAGTGGAACCGGCAAAAAGCTTATCGAGATGGATCGGCGTAGCGCCGACCCATCTCTGAAAAGTCAGGCGTTAGCCCGCTTGTACGCTCGTACGTAATCGACGAGCATCATCTGTGGAAACTGTGTTGTGTCGTCCGGGTTGCCCGGCCAATTTCCGCCGACAGCGACGTTCAGCAGAATGAAGAAGGGGTGATCGTACACCCAATGTTTTCCCTTCAAGTCCGCTGTTCTGACCGAGAAATAAACGTTGCCATCCACGGAGAAGTGAATGGCGCTCGGCTCCCAGTCAATGGCGTAAATGTGGAAATCGTCCGACAGTTTTTTGCCGTCGGGCAATTTGTACGCGCCGCCGATTCCATCGGCTCCCGAGTAGCCGGGGCCGTGCACGGTGCCGTGGTTGACGGAAGCGTCTTCGACGACCTCCATCAAATCAATTTCGCCGCAACCGGCCCAGCCGATTTTGGCGATGTCGTTGCCCATCATCCAGAACGCGGGCCACATGCCCTTGCCGGCCGGAACTTTGATGCGCCCTTCGACACGGCCGTACTTGTGGTCGAACTTGTCGAGCGTGTTCAACCGCGCGGAAGTGTAGTTGCGCTTGATCCCATCAGGACCGGTGAGCGTTTCCTTGCGTGCGGTGATGACTAGGTTGCCGCGACCGTCATGGCAAACATTTTCCGGGTGACTTGTGTAAGTCTCCAGCTCGTTGTTGCCAAAGCCACCGCCGCCAACTTCGCATGTCCATTTGGTGGCATCCGGAGGAGATTCGGCGGCACCGTCGAACTCATCCGACCAGACGAGAATCAGATCGGATGAGCGGTTCTTGTTCCGTCGGCTGCGTGCCAGCAACAAACCCGCCAGCACGCATACCAACGCGATAACAATTATCGTCGTGTACATGTCAGTTCCAGCCAGTTAGCGGCTCTTGCTGTTCATGCGCAGATACGCCTGGCATGTGGCAACGCTGAGCCATGCGGAAACGGCCCAGGCGCCGGTGGCGATTGCGCCGCCAAGCATGACTGCCATTCCGCCGACAAATAAGGCAAGGGCGCTTGCGACCATGGCGACAGTGATAGCCGCGCCGGCGATGCCATTGCGAGGAGAGAAGAACAGCAAAAATGCAGCCCCGAGTATTCCGCCGGAGAGGATCTCTGCCGGCACGAATCCGGTCAGGGAGTTGTTGCCGAGTATCATTGTGATCGCCAGCGCGCCGGCTGCCAATGCAAGCGCGGCGAAACTTGCAATCACCAGGTTGATCGCATTATGGTTCATGTTTTCTCCGTCTGCGCGCCCGTTATCGAAGCCGCAGCTTGAGAGAACCGGAGAACGTGAACATGGTCGCGGCTGTGATCGCGCCTCGGATGAGACCGCGTTCCAGCCCGCCCGTGACGATGTGCAGCCCGAATACGCTGAGCACGAGCTGGATAACCAGCCAGACGCCGATGCCAACCAGCAGCGCCGGCACGCCGTTGCCACCACTGGGAGCGAAGCCGCGGTCGGCGATCATGCGACCGACGTAATATGCGAGCGCGACGGTGAAGCCAATCTCCCAGGAGTAGAGCTGGACGTTGGTGTCACCCCAGTAAATGAGAGCTGAGCAGATGGTGACAAACGCACCAAATCCCAGCGAATATAGGACCCGTTGAGCCACGGTGAGGTGGTTCATGGAAAGCTCCATTCGTTAATGCGACAGCAAGCCGAACGCCTGCAGTGCCGCGATGATTGCAATAATTCTCCGATCGCAGCAGAGGCTGCGTTTCTTTCTGCTGAAGGCAGTGTGAGTTAGGTTTTCTTGTCTTTGATCAGAAAGAGAGCGGAGTGCGAAAGAGATCTCAAAGCTACGAGAAAAACAGGCCACAACTCAACCGGATATCAAGAAAAGACAGCCGGTAGAAACAAGCTCTGGTTGCGCGGCTATGCACAGGGCTGGTGACAGCCGGCAAACCTAAATTGATCCTGACGGTAAGCACGGGCCTGGCTTTGAAAACGTGTTAGAACAAGTTTAGTCCGGTAGGGCCTTTTCAGTCTTTGGTTGCATTGACAGTTGGCTGCGCGTGAAATATCGTTACGGCCGATTGTTGCGAGATCGCAATAGTCAGTTGAACTATATCTCGTAGGGCGACGTGTCAGTCGCTTGCTCACCAAGCGCCAACCGGTGTTCGGTGAATTTTGCTGCATCCAGACAAGGAGTAATCCAATGATGGAAATCTTCCAGGACCTGCTCAACTACAGCCACGAACAGGTGAGCTTCTTCACGGACAAAGAATCCGGGTTGAAAGCAATCGTCGGCATACACAGTACGGCGCTCGGGCCGTCTCTTGGCGGCTGTCGCATGTGGAAATACGGTAGTGAAGGCGAGGCTCTACGGGATGTTTTGCGTCTCTCGCGCGGCATGACCTACAAGGCTGCCGTGGCCGGTTTGCGCCTGGGCGGCGGGAAAGCGGTGATCCTCGGCGATCCGCGCCAAGACAAGAGCGAAGCATTGCTCAAGGCATTCGGTCGCTCCATCGACATGTTGGGCGGACGCTACATTACCGCCGAAGATGTCGGCATGTCAGTTGCGGACATCGACACAATCAGAACTCAAACCAAGTTTGCCGTCGGCGGAAGCAACGAGGGTGGCAGTGGTGATCCGTCCATCATGACTGCATTCGGCGTTTTCCAGGGCATCAAAGCTGCGGTGAAGTTCGCCAAGTTGGGAGAAGATTTGCAGGGTTTGACCGTGGCTGTGCAAGGTGCCGGTCATGTCGGACAGCATCTCATCGCCCATCTTTCGGCGGCTGGTGCCAATATCAAGGTGAGCGACATTCATGAGCCAAACGTTGAGCGCATGGTTGAGCTCTACGGCGTGGATGCGGTGAAGGTGGAAGACATCCACAAAGTGGAATGCGATGTTTTCGCTCCTTGCGCGCTCGGCGCTGTTATCAACGCGCGCACGATTCCGGAGCTAAATTGCCGTGTGGTGGCAGGCGCCGCCAACAACCAGCTTGAAACCGACAATGACGGCTATGATCTGATGCGCCGCGGTATCGTCTACGCGCCTGACTACGCCCTCAATGCCGGTGGCTTGATCAACGTCGCAGCCGAGCTCGATGGCTACAACAAAGAGCTCGTGTTAGGTAAAGTGAGCCAGATTTACTCGACGATCGCCACGATTCTCGAGTTGTCGCGCGAAGACCACGTGCCGCCGCATGTCGCTGCCGACCGTATGGCCGAGCAGCGTCTCAAAGAGAAGAGAAAGCCGTTCTCCGCTATGGCTGTTCGTCAATAATTGCCGGTACTGGGGGGCGCAAGCCCGCTGTTACGTTATAGTGTAGGGGCGACGCAAAGCGTCGCCCTTTCTCTCAGGAATCTCACGTGTCTGCTGCACCCAACATGCTTTTTGCCGAGCTGACTTGCCCCAAGTGCGGTAAGAAAATCACTTCCGGAATCGGCTTTCGAGTCGGCCGAATCGGCGGGCTTTCGTACAAGCTCGGCGAAAAACTTCAGTGGGATGGCCCGCGAAATAGACCAAAGCACAGACCACAAGATGGCAGCTTGAAAACAATCGGCTATTTCGAGTGTGACAATCTTAGTTGCGAAACATGGCAAGATTGCTATCCGGAAGTACAAGAAGCTTTGATCGTCATTCACAATGATGTAATCGCGGAAGCTCAGCCCACAGTGCACAAGCCCGGCGAGCTTAACTTTGACATTATCGAACCTAAGGATGTAACCTGAGCCCATGCAACCAAAAGAGTTTTTGATGATCCCAGGCCCGACGCCGGTTCCCGACACGGTGTTGGAGACGATTGCACGCGATCCGCTTGGCCACCGCACCAAGGAATTTTCCAAGGTGTTGATGGAAGTGACTACGTCACTTAAGCAACTTGCTGAGTGCGAAGGCGATCTTTTGACTCTGACGTCATCGGGTACCGGTGCCATGGAAGCCGCGATTGCCAACACCGTCAGCCCCGGCGACAAAGTTCTCAGCTGTGTTTGCGGCGTGTTTGGAGAGCGCTGGGTGAAGATTGCGCAAGCGTTCGGCGCTTCGGTGGATAAGCTTACCGCCGAGCCTGGAGAGCAGATTTCCGTCGATGCATTGCGCGACCGTTTGCAACAAGACAAAGATAAATCGATCAAAGTTGTGACTATGACTCACAACGAAACATCCACCGGCGTGCTCAACGATCTGGCGCAACTGGCGCTCGCTGTGCGCGAGCACGGCGCCTTGTGCGTAGTCGATGCTGTCACCAGCTATGGTGCCGTGCCGATTGCATTTACCAATTGGGGTGTGGATGTGATGGTGGCGGGCAGCCAAAAGGCGCTGATGCTGCCGCCCGGCTTGGCGGTGGTTATGATGAGCGATCGCGCCTGGGATGCGCAGTCGCGCAGCAAGTCGCCCAAGTTTTATTTCGACCTGGCAAAATATCGCAAGTCGCTCAGCGAGGAGACGACGCCGTTTACGCCCAACGTCTCTTACGTAGTCGGTTTGAAAGCTTCCCTCGATATGCTCAAGCAAGAGGGATACCGGGCAGTGTACGCGCGGCACGATCGCATGAAACGCGCGCTGCGAGCCGGCGTCACCGGCATGGGGTTGAAGCTGTTCGTCAAAGACGAAGCGGCTGCAAGTCCCACGATTACATCGATATTGCCACCGTCGTCAATCTCGGTTGATAATCTCCGCCGCAGTATGAAAGAGCGCTTCAACATCCGCATCGCCGATGGACAGGACGCATTGAAGGGTAAAATCTTCCGCATCGGACACATGGGTTACGTCTTCGAGCGCGACATTCTGATGACGCTAGCGGCACTGGAAGCCAGTTTGACTGAGCTTGGCTACAAATGCCCGGCAGGCATCGGCGTCGGATCGGCGTTAGCCGTTCTGTCGCTAACCGCGCAACCGACGTAGCGGGCGAAAGCCCGCTGCACAACGGCTTAAGGATTTGCAAGAAAGCGCGCCGGCCTTGGTTTTTTCTGGTATACAAGAGGTCGTGAGAAAATCCGTCATAGCCTTTTCGATATTCTGGGCCGCGGGCTTGCCTGCCGCTGCACAGGGATGGAACTACAATCCCTTCACGGGAAGCAGCACGTGGCTTGGCGTCTCGAGGCTTTTGAGCTCGCCGCTCAATGGCTACTCGACGCCTTCGATGCCGCTGTATTTGCTGGACCCGGCGGTACGCTACGGCACTTATTACGGTGGACAGTCGCTGACAAATGGAACTCGCAACTTTAATTACGGCGGTTATACAGACCAGGAGCCATTCGCCGATCCGCGACAAAGGACTCGCCCGGTCGTCAATGATGGCTATGGTGTGAGAGACCAGGTTGTGCACGCAAAGCCATTTCATCAGGACTTTTCCGGAAAGAATCCACCGGCGGGCGCAAGCCCGCTGGCGGCCGGCTTCATAGACGTCGTCAATACCAGATTCAAGGGCGATATCTCGAAGGCGTTATTCGACCCCGATACGCGCGCATTTGCCCGTTCGGTGGGCTTGATCGACAGCAATGAAATATTCGACGCCGACTTAAATGCGCAGAAGGTGCAGACCATACGCGGAATTCTGAATGATAACAGTGAAGATGCTACGGTTCGTATCAACGCTGTCAGGATGTTGCTAAAGCATTAGCCAGTGGGTAAGTCTAGGTTAACGGACCTCTGTCATACTGTCACTGGTTAGCGTTCGATTGGCCATGAATCCCACCGTCCCCCTCTGTCATACGCGCATCTGGTGCCGGACCAATCAGTCTTGGCTGTCGTTTAAGACGAACAAGCACGACCGGTTTCTCGTGAGCCCTGAGGGTTATTTCATCGAGTTGCCGGACGGGTCCATGACGCGTATCAGTCCGCGCATGGCGTTTCCCCTGGTCAACCACCTGCCTTCTATTGTCTTGTCTGATCTGTCGGTTCGCGCACAGTTCGGCAAAGACGCACTGTTCCTTTCCGTCCCCTTGCGGCCAGGCGATCGCCAAAAGCCGACGAGAATAGCGACTGAAGACATCTTGAGAAATCCGCTCGGCGAATTACGTCCGGCAAAGCCGCTTCAGCCGCTGGAAGAATTTCTGCTGTTGCGCATGTTGGAAAATGGTGTTCTGACGATCGATGCGATGGTGTCTGTGGTCAGACAGCGCGATCAACAAGGCAAAAGCATCGGTGAGATCCTCATCAATAGTGGTGTTTGTCATTGGGAAACGCTGCTCGCGCAGGGACTTGATATTCGTCCGCCCTCGCGCTTAGACCCGCCCTCATTGCGAACGATTATCGAGCGGCGTGAGTGGGAATTGACTGGAGAAATTCTTTTTGCGCTCGACAAGATAAATCGCACCGAGCTCGAACACGCTCTGAAGATCAAGCGGGAAGCGACGCAGGCACTCGGACAAATCCTCACCGCGATGGGCGCCTGCTCGGAATCCGACATCGAGCATTGTCTGCACGTGCAGGAGCAAATGAAGGAAGCCGATACCGAGGGCGTGGTGCTCATCGGTAAATTGTTGGTAGCCCGAGGCGTCATCTCAGATGTTGAACTTGACGAAGTTCTGTGGAAACAGAAGGTATCCAGGCAGCCGCTAGAACAGATACTTTTGCAAATGTGCGCCTGCACTCAGAAAGACATCGACGAGTATGTTAAGGAGCACGGCAGCGGCTTCCAGCAATCCATCGACGAAGCGGCGATGGGCAGCTACCTGGTGAAGAAAGACAAAATCAACAAGATGCAGCTGGACGAAGCATTGCGCATTCAGCAACGCGGGCGCCAGGTGCTCGGCGAGATGCTCGTAGCGTACGGCTTATGCACGCACAACGACATCGAAGATACGGTTGCCCTTCAGCGCGAAGTACGCGAGGCGTACCGCAGTGGCGTCGAGCGACTCGGCGATTTGCTGATCAAAAAAGGCAAGGTGCCAAGCCATATTGTCGACGAAGCGCTGGAGACGCAGTCCATCGGGCGACAGCCCTTCGGCGCCATTCTCGTGGCCACCGGAAGCTGCGGCGCCATCGATGTGAATCTCGCGCTCGAGATGCAAAAGCAGTGGCGCGCTCGCCCGAAAGAGCCCGGCGATCGTCTCGGTGAGGTGCTCGTGAAGCACAGCATCCTGTCGCCGAAAGAGCTAGCCGACCCACTTCTGGAACACATGCGAGAGGAAAAACCATTAGGTCGCATTCTTGTCGATCGCGGCATATGTAGTCCGGAAGCAATCATTGGTGCTTTGATCGAGCGCGATCAACTGCGTCACGAGCAGTTCATGACCTACGCGCGATCGATGCGCCCCGAGCCGCCTCCGGCAGTCGACCGTGAAATAATGCCGACCATGCAGGCGACGCAGGTAAACGATCCCAACACCTTCGTCGACAAAGTCTCCGCCGTCTTCAAACAGCGCCGCGACAAGAACTCGACTTCGTAGTTTGTTTGTAGCGGCGGGCGGCAACCCGCTGTTTGCCCGCGCCGGTCAAAATTTCAAATTTGAAATTTTCCGATCCAGGGGTAGGCCGTCCGGCGCGATACGAAAGTTTCGTCAGACGAAACGAACTGTCATAGTGACGATTCGGCGTTGGTGTGCGCTTCTACGAATTTTCGCTGGGGAAGAGCGTTGCGTCTCACGAAACTTTCTGAGCGCTCCGTGAAGCCACCCGCGCGCAGTACCACTCAACAAGGACTACTTCCCGTGCGTGGGAATCGCATCCAGTGCGTCGGGATTTTCGACGGATGACAAATCGCCGGTTGGCTCGCCGAGATATTTGCGACGAATGGAAGCGCGGACGATTTTGCCGGAGCGCGTTTTTGGCAGAGCAGCCACGATGTGGATTTTCTCCGGTTTGACCGCGCTGCCCATTTTGTGAGCGGTTTGCTTGCCGAGTTCTTCGAGCAGCTCGGGTGTTTCTTTTACACCAGGACGCAGCACGGCGAAACAGACAATGGTTTCGCCTTTGATCGGATGCGGAACACCAATCGTTGCTGCCTCAGCGACATCAGGATGGGCGACGAGGATCGATTCTACCTCGCCGGGACCAATGCGCTTGCCGGCGATCTTGATGGTATCATCGGAGCGCCCGAAAAGGAACCAGAATCCGTCCGCGTCGATTTTCGCCCAATCGCCGTGATACCAAACGTCCGGCCATTTGCTGAAGTACGTGTCGATGTAGCGCTGAGGATCTTTCAAGAAGCCCTTCGTCATCGACGGCCCTGGTTTGCGGCAAATCAAATGACCAATGCCATCGCGAATGCTTTTGCCGTTTTCATCAACGACATCTACATCCATGCCGAGACCGGGCCCACCCAACGTGCACGACTTAAGCGGCATCAGAGGCAGGGGCTGGATCAAGCAGCCGACAATTTCTGTTCCGCCTGAAATATTGATGATTGGGCAGCGTTCGTGACCGACGTGCTTGAAGAACCACATGTAATGTTCGTGGTCCCACGTCTCGCCGGTGGAGCCGAGCAAGCGCAGCGTGGGCATCTTATGCTTATCGACCCACTCGTCGCCGGCGGTGCGCAGCACGCGTACAAGCGTGGGGCTGATACCAAGGGTGGTGACGTTGTGTTTCTCGACCACTTCCCAAACGCGGTCTGGTGTCGGGTGGTTGGGGGCTCCTTCGTAAATGACCATGGTGCCGCCCCAGAAGGTGACGCCGATCATTTCCCATGGTCCCATCATCCAGCCGATGTCGGTAAACCAGAAGAATACGTCCGAGGACTTCACGTCGAAGGCGAAGCCCAATTCCTTAGCGATGGTGGCAAGTGCGCCGGCGTGCGTATGCACTGTTCCCTTTGGCTTGCCCGTGGTGCCTGATGTATAGAGGTACATGGACGGGGCTTCTGCGTCGACCATCGCAGTTGGGCAGTTGGCGTCGGCTTTATCGATCGCCTCCGACCATTTGAGGTCGCGCCCTTCTTTCCATGTTCCTGTCTGCGTTACACGCTCGAGAACGACCACGTGCTTCAGCGAGGGACAGCTGTCTGCAATTTCGTCTACGTCGGGTTTGATCTTGATCTCTTTGCCGCGGCGCTTGCCGCTGTAAGCGGTGAATAAAACTTTGGCTTCGGAATCGAGCAGCCGCGACTTCAGCGCCTCAGCGCCGAATCCGCTGAATACAGGAACCGCCGCCGCGCCTATCTTCAAACAGCCGAAGAGAACGCCGACAACTTCGGGCACCATAGGCATGTAAATGCCGACTGCATCGCCGGATTTCACTCCCATCTTGGTGAGCGCCGAGGCCACCTTGCAGGCCATCTCGTTCAATTCACCATAAGTGAGTGTGCGCGCTTCGCCGTCTTCGGCTTCAAAAATGATCGCTTTGTGATCGGCGCCGACGCGGGGGCGGTTGGGGAAATCTTTGCCGTCGGATTTGATGTGATAGTCAAGGCAATTGTCGACGATGTTCATCTTGCCGTCGACAAACCACTTGGTCCAGGCGAATCCTTTGGACTGATCGATGAGCTTGGTGTAAGGTTTTGACCAGCGGATGCCGAAGTAATCGAGGGCGTTTTGCCAGAACCATTCGGTGTCCTGGGTGGAGCGTTTCACCAGCTCTTGCCAGTCTTTAACGCCGACGGTTTGCATGAAATTTGCAACTCGACACTTCAAGTATTCGCCTGTGGGATGCCAGATTACATCGGTAATAGTCTTTGTCATGACCGCCTCTAAAAGTTTTGGACTTAGCCGTGGCGCCCACTTTGGGCGACGCGCTCGAGAGATCTATCTCGATTTTATCAAGATCCGCATGCCAAGCGTGATGACGCCGGCCACAGTCGACGGAATACTGAACTAGCGTTTATCCAAGCGGTTGCACAGCTGCGCGAGTGCACTGTTGCTAATTCGGCTGAGAACGGTCTCAGAGTGGTGGTTTGCCGCCACCATGATCTGAAAAGGTGAATGGCTTCCATTCTCATCTGAAAAAGAAACGATCCATCCAACCCACCCACGCCAATGCTGGGACTGAACTTATAACCTCAGCGGTTTTTGCCGTTGGGAGGAAACCACAATGTTGACGATCGCTAAGACGCTCGCGCTTACCGCGGGTACTGCGCTGGTCGCTGCCTTACTCTTGAGCGGCACGCCGGCGTTCGCCAAGTCTCACTCAACCGGTGCGCACCATCGCGCTGGAACGCACGCGTCTCGCCTGCACTCCGGTCATCACGCCAAGAAAAGCAAGAAACGAAGCTCGCCTGATGCTCGGAAATTGTTCTCCGCCGTCAAAGCACCCTCCAGTCAGTCGCCGAAATCTATCGGCGCGTATTGGAACGGATGTCTTGCCGGTGCGAGCACGTTGCCGATTGACGGTGCTCACTGGCAGGTGATGCGTCTGTCGCGCAATCGCCATTACGGACGTCAGGAGCTTATCGAGTACATCAAAAAGTTTTCGGACCGCGCGCACAATGCCGGTTGGAACGGGCTGCTCATAGGCGACATGAACCAGCCGCGTGGAGGCCCGATGCCTAGCGGTCACGCCAGTCATCAGATTGGGCTCGATACCGATATCTGGCTGACGCCTGCTCCGCAGCGCACGCTGACGGCTGAGGAACGCGAGACGATGGATGCACATTCGGTGCTGAAGATCGATTCAGGCGACCTCGACCCGAATGTATGGACGCCCGAGCATGCCGCCATGGTGAAAGAAGCTGCGCAGGATTCGAACGTGCAGCGCATCTTCGTCACGCCGGCAATCAAGAAATATTTGTGCGACCGCAAGGATCCGCAAGGCGCGGATACGACGTGGTTGCGCCGGCTGCGTCCGTACGAGGGGCACGACGAACACATTCATGTGCGCTTGTATTGTCCCAAGGGCGATGGCTCTTGCGCTGCGCAAGAAGATCCGCCTGCCGGCGATGGGTGCGGATCCGAATTGACCGATTGGCTGCAGAAGGTTGCCAACGATCCGCCGTACACGAGCAACCCGACACCACCTACACCGAAAACACCGTTCCCGCTGTCGAGCATGCCCGCTGCATGCAAAGCAGTGCTGAACGCCAAACCGTAAAACGAACAAATTCAGTTCGTTCGGAGGTCACTATGAACTACGGATCTAACTCTTCGGCAAAGCCCGAAGCCAGGTCTTTCAGAGCTAAGACGTCCGCGGGCGAGCTGACGATCCACTATTACGACTGGATGCAGCAGGGGCCGAAGGACGATAAAAAGCCGTTGCACACTCTGATGTGTGTCCACGGACTGACGCGCAATGGACACGACTTCGATTTTCTCGCCGGAGAACTCTCGTCGCAGATGCGGGTTGTCTGTCCGGACATGCCCGGTCGCGGCAACAGCGATTGGCTCGCGCGTGGCAAGGATTATGACTTCCCCCTGTATCTGGAGGTCGTCAAACAGCTCCATGCGCATCTCAACGTCCCGATCATCGATTATCTCGGCACTTCTATGGGCGGCATCATCGGCATGCATTGGTGTGCTGAAAGGTATCCGCCCATTCGCCGGCTGGTTCTCAATGACGTCGGACCTGTGCTCAAGAAAGCGGCGCTCAAGCGCATCGCTACCTATACCGGCAACGATCCGATCTTTGACTCGGTCGCGGATCTCGAAAAATATCTGCGTCAGGTGATGGGCGGATGGGGTCGGCTCACGGACGAGCAGTGGCGCCATCTTGCAACCTATTCGTTCCGCAAGCGCGGCGATAAGTTCGGGCTCAATTATGACCCGAAGCTTGGTGACAAGATGAAAATTGCCAAGTATCTGCCGCTGTGGATGCTGTGGGATGTCACCATGTGGGAGCAATACGATGCTATTCGTCGTCCGACGCTCCTTATTCGCGGCGCGCATTCCGACCTTCTGCTGAAGGGCACCGCTCAGGAAATGTTGACTCGCGGCCCGAAGCCGCAGTTGTTCGAAGTTCCTGACGCGGGACACGCGCCTGCGCTCATGAACTCGTTGCAGATCGACGCAGTGCGTGATTTCCTGACCGCGGCGTAAGGCGCGATCGTATGGTCACGTAGGGGCGATGCATGCATCGCCCCTACGGCTTCGTGAACATTTCTCTTTGGAGTAAGCCATGCAGAAAAAGGGTGCTGAGGGCGTTCGGCTGTCGCAGCGCGTTCTCTCGATTCCGAGTTCCAACATTCGGGATTCGATGAAGAAAACCGCGGCCGGAACCGCCAGTGGTGATCTCGTAAATCTGGCGCAGGGACTCCCCGAGTTTCCGACGCCCGATTTATTCAAGCTGGCGGCCATGAAGGCCATCGCCGGCGACCGCAATCAGTACTGCGACACCTGGGGACATCCTCCCGTGCGCGAGGCGATTGCGGCGAAGTACCTTAGCCACTATGGCATGAAGGTTAGCGGTGCAGACGAAATCACCGTCACCTGCGGGGTCAGCGAGGCGCTCAATTGCTCGGTGCTCTCCCTGGTAGATCCCGGCGATGAGGTGATTACGTTTGAACCGTTCTACGAGAACTATCGCCCGAATACTTTGATCGCGCATGGCATCCCTCGTTTCGTTCAGCTTCGCAAGCCGAACTGGACGTTCGACGAGAAAGAGATGGCGCGCGCTTTCAACAACAAGACCAAGGCGATTATCATCAACAACCCGAACAATCCCACCACGCGTGTTTTCACTCGTGAAGAGCTCGAGTACATCGCATCGCTGTGCCAGAAGTGGGGCACGATTGCGATTTGCGATGAGATCTATGAGCACATGGTCTATGACGGCAGGCGCCACATTCCGATGGCAACCATTCCCGGCATGGAGGATCTCACCTTCACCTGCTCCGGCCTCGGCAAGGCGTACAACGTCACGGGCTGGCGTGTGGGTTGGGTGATTGCGCCGAAGCGGTATACGAAGGCGATGCGCAAGCTTCACGACTACATGACGCTGGCTGCTCCGACGCCGCTGCAAATCGCAGGCATGGATGCGCTGGCCTCGGAGCAGGCGTTCTACGACAAGGTGACCGCCGACCATGAGGCGATGCGCGACCGACTTTGCGCTCACCTGCGCAATGCCGGCTTCGACTTTCTCACTCCGGAGGGAACTTACTTCGTCATGGCTGATGCATCGCGGCTCGGATTTAAAAACGACCGCGCGCTGGTCAAGTACATGATGGACGAACTGAAGGTGATCGCGGTTGCCGGATTCGGTTTTTACCGCCCGCGCCGCCACACCAACATGGTTCGCTTCTGCTTCGCCAAACGCCCGTCGACCCTTGATACGGCCGGCGGTAGACTGTTGCCGTTGGCTGCTCGCATCGGGCAGCCTGCATAAGCTGAAAATGGGCTGTAGGGGCGATGCATGCATCGCCCCTACTCGACCTGCAAAAACGGGACTCAGACATGAGCATCCTGCTCGCATTTTTCTGCGGAGGGCTATCCACCGTCCTCTGCCTCGTGTTCCTTAGCGCGGCATTGCGCGGTTCTCTCGACGAGAACTACCTGATCGAATGGGGTTTGGGCGGTGCCTTGGCTACCTTCCCGGTTCTCGGCATCGCAGCCTCGTACATGCCGAGAACTGGTGCGTCCGAGTGGCTGATGATACCAATTGCAATTGTTGGTGCGCCGCTGTTCGTGGCACTGGTAGTTGGAGCATTTGTCGCTCTGATCGGCGGCCTGTGCGGTATCGCTTATGGCCTCAGCTGGCTAAAGCGCGCCGCAGCCTCGTTGGGACGGTCAGTCGCTGGCAAGGACTCCGACCATCACGAGTAATTTCAATAACGGTGGGATCGCAGGCATTTTGCTTGCGATCCCACTGTAAGTCCCACACAGGTCTGGAGAATTTCTATGAGACGCTTCCTGGTCTTTTTTGGTCTTTTTGCCGGCTTGCTGTTGGGCGTCATTCGAGTCGCTCATGCGCAAAGCACCGGCGCTATCGAGTATCTGCAGCATCACGGATTCCATTGTAGGGGCGATGCATGCATCGCCCCTACTGCGGAGATTAATGCGGCACCCGACGAGTGGACAGTGTTCATCAACCTGTCTGCTAACGTCATGCTCGACAACACCGGCTTGCGCATCGCGGAGCAGCTGCAAGAGCAACGTTTCATCGACGCCACCAAAGGCCGCCGTGTTCGTTTCGTCCTGCAAGTAAGCCTCAACAATGATGCGAGCAACAACTCCATCGGCAGCCACCTTGCGTATGACGACGCAGTGCATACGCATCAGGAAGCTGACCTGCCAGCGTGGAATTTCGACCGCGCCGGCACTTCGGTTGTGCGGTTCGAGATCGTCAATGGGCAGAAGTATCTTCTGGCGGTCGAGCCTTCGCAAGGAGTTGCCGACGACCTGAGGAATCTTCTTCGCGCTGACGCGAACGCTTTGAAATCAAAGCACCTCATGCTGATCAATGAGTCTCACGGTTTGGCGATTGACGGCTTCGAGGGCGATGCTGGTCCCATGTCGATTGCGGAGTTCAATGCTGCGATCGCTGACGGACTGAAGGGCAGCGCCAAGGAAAAGCTGGACATCATCGACTTCGTCGCCTGCCAAATGAGCAACATCGAGGCTTTGTTGCGCCTGAGTGATGTGTCGTCGCTGATTGTTTCATCGGAGTTTCCCGAGTTTGCCTATTGGCAAACTTCGGAGCTGCTGCAACCGATAACCGTTCCGCTGCAAGATCTGCTTACTACTCCGTCTATGCAGGCGATTGATGTGGCGCGCGTAATCGACCGTCGCAGTCGTGAGGATTGCATTCTTCACGCTGGGCAACGTCGTGCACCGGGCGAGAACCCGTGGAAATTTACCTGCGCTGTCGACACGATTGGTATCTACGACTCCACCGCCTTGCGCTCGGTGACGCCGGCACTGAACTCGCTCGGAATTGCTTTGCTCCGTGCTTCGCAAGACGCAGGTACGAGGCAACAAATCCAGGATCTGATTGCGGCGCTGCCGAAGGTGTACTACACCGCCGGAGTCTTGCCGACGGATCAGTTTTTCAACGACGAGCAACATCGCGACCTGGGCATGTTCGTCAATGCCATTGAAGATGCGATGAGAGCCGGCACCATCAAGGATACGCCCAAGCACGAGCTGGCAAAAGCCATCGCAGATGTCCAGAAGGTGATCGCCGATTCGGTGCTGGAGCATTTCAATAGCGCGTCGTTGCGTATGGGAATCCGTCAGGGACTCAAGGCGAAGTATCTGCCGATGGATCCTGTGTCGGGACTTAGCATCGTTATTCCAAGCCGACCATCCTCGCGCATACAAAACTACGGCGTGGGCTCGCGCATGGAATGTGACCTCTGGATCAACTCGGACATCACCGAGCTCAACAAACACATCGGCATGCAAATGTTGATGCCTGAGGCGGTGCGTCCTCTCGTCGATACTCTTGACCGAAAGATCAAGGAGTACCGCGAAGTGGAAACATATCTACGCTCGCCTGCTGAACGTGCTCGTCTCGAGCAGTTCGTGCAGAAGGCGAACCGGTTCCGCACCTGGCTTCAGACTGCCGGCAATCTTCCCCCGGTAACACGCGTGCAGGAATATGTTGTCGAGCGGAGTTTGTTCCAACAGGAGTTGGACACTCTCCTCGCTGACGCCCGATTCTGGAAGATTGTCGGTACAGGGCACGCTCGCAGGCAGGTTCTGCAGATGATCAAACCGG
>Ga0134128_10000599_pt1 | contig 49298 bp, 35 predicted proteins | sample KB31754_FD_96462 | JGI IMG/M metagenome (GOLD analysis project Ga0134128, IMG submission 96462) | Terrestrial soil microbial communities with excess Nitrogen fertilizer from Kellogg Biological Station, Michigan, USA - KB3-175-4 | ecosystem: Environmental > Terrestrial > Soil > Unclassified ... | reverse complement strand
TCTTTGACTTCGGAGCCAACGTCGACATACAACCGCTTTACAAAGCTGTTCACCTTGGCATACAAATCCACCTGCTGAAAAGCGATCAGCTCACCCGGAACATGCAGCGTCGTGGAAAGCCGGCCCTTTTCCAATACCACGGTGGGCGTAGCCGCGGCGCTGTCACTCTTCCGCGTGCCCACTGACATCTTGCTGTCACTATCAGCGCCGCCGTTCTTGGCTTCGCCGTCCGAAGACGAACAGCCGGTCGATACGCCGAGCACAAGCAACACCGAAGCAATCAGGACAATGGATGGGCGTTTATTTTTCATTGTTTTCATGTTCATTATGTTCATACAAAGAAGATATAAAGTGTTTGCTTCCCTTATCGGAAGGATCCAGCGATACGGAATCCGTAGTTGTCTTCTTCTGCACCCCCGCAAAGATCATCGGTAAGGCAAACAACGCCGCAAAGGTACTGGCGATCAGCCCGCCGATCACCGCCCGGCCCAGGGGCGCCGCCTGATCACCGGCTTCACCCAATCCGGAAGCCATCGGGATCATCCCTACCACCATCGCCACGCTGGTCATCAGGATCGGCCGCAAACGCGTTCCGGCCGCCTCCCGTGCCGCCTTGACCGAATCTCCGTGTAGCAGACGCAACTCCTCGGCATTCGTCACCAGCAGCACCGAGTTGGAGATCGATACCCCCACGGACATGATCATTCCCATATACGATTGCAGGTTCAATGTCGACCCCGTGAGCATCAGCAGCCCCAGCGAACCCAACAACACCGCCGGAACGGTACACAAAGTTACAAGCGAGACCTTGAAGCTCTGGAAATTGGCGGCCAGCATCAAAAAGATCACGATGACGGCGACGATCAGCCCTGTCTGCAAAGAATCGAGCGTATCCGTCAGGACCTGGGTCAAACCCGCGGTCTCTATGGTCAGGCCACGCGGCAGCTTGCCGAGCGAGGCTAAAGCCTTCTGGACATCCGTCGTAGCGTGCCCGAGATCCATTTTGTTAAGACTCGCCGTCACCTGCAACACAGGCGTGGCCCCGATATCGTCGTCTTCTCCATATACCGTATCGCGTGTAAGCGTGGCGACATCGCTCACCAACGGACGTCCCGCATTGGGCGTAAGCGGGATCTCGCCGATATCATGAATGCTCGACATCTCGCTCTCGGGGACCTGCACCTGCACCGTATAGGAAAGATTGCTCTTGGGGTCGATCCACTGATTCTTCTCGGTAAAGCGTGAAGAAGAGGTCGCCGCAACCAGGCTCCGGCTTATCGCGGTAGGAGTGGTCCCCAGCTGGGCCGCCCTCACCCTGTCGATATCGATATCGATGGCCGGGTAATGGATCGCCTCGTCGAGCTGCACGTCCCGCAGATATGGGATCTGCTTGAGCTTTTCGATCACCTTATCCGCATATTCCTCGTTGATCTTTTTGTTCTTACCGCTCAGCTTGATCTCGATGGGCGTAGGTGCGCCCTGGCTCAGGATCTTATCGGTGAGCTCTATGGGCTCGAAGGAAACCTTCATCCAGGGCATATCCCGCTCTACCGCATGACGGAACCGCTCCTTGAGATCATCCATATTTACCTTGAAATCTTCTTTCAGACTGGCCTGCAGCACACTTTCCTGCGGGCCCGCCATGAACAGGTAAATGGGGTCCGTAGAATACTGCTGGTTATGCATCCCCACAATCGCGGAAGTCACCGCGACATTGTCATGCCCCACCAACGTATCGAGGATCTTCAGGGTCCGGAGCATATACTCTTCCGACCGCTCCATCCGCGTGCCATCGGGAGCCCGGAGACGCACCTGGAACTGACCGGCATTCGACTTGGGCAATACGTCACGGCCGATATGACTCAACATCAGCCAGGCGCCCACAAGGCCGATAAGGATATAGGCGATAGTAATGGGTATTCGAAAAGGCATCAACCTGTCCGTGAACCGCAGGAACCGTTTCCGGAACTTGTCGAACCGCGTCTCCTTACCGTCTTCACCCGTACCATGTTCGAGGAGCTTTTCCTTTTCCTCCGCCATGTGTGCCATGCTTTCGGCCGTAAGCCCCGACGCCTTGAACTCCTCCTCATCGGATGCATAATTCGTTTTCTCCCCTTTCTTATGATGCCCCTTCATGAGCCAGTTCGCCATCACCGGAACGAAGGTCTGCGCCATCAAATACGACGTGATCATCGAAAAAGCGATCGCCAGCGACAAGGGCAGGAAAAGTCCGCCGGGAATGCCGGTCATTGTAAAGGCCGGCGCAAACACCGCCAGGATACAGAAAAGGATCAGCAGTTTCGAGAAGGCGATCTCCCGGCAGGCATCCCAAATGGCCAGCGACTTTGGCTTTCCCATCGACAGATGCTGGTGTATATTCTCGATGGTTACCGTCGACTCGTCCACCAGGATACCTACCGCCAATGACAAGCCGCTAAGGGTCATGATATTGATCGTCTGATGGAATAGATTCAGGAAGAGCACCCCCGAGATCACGCAAATGGGGATCGTGATGATCACGATGGTGGCCCCACGAAGATCGCCCAGGAACAGCAAGACCATCAACCCGGTGAGCACGGCGCCGATAGCGCCTTCCGAAAGCAGGTTCTTCACCGCGTTGATCACATATTGCGACTGGTCGAACTCATAGGAGAGTTTGACATCCTCGGGAAGCTGCGCCTGGAAACGCGGGAGCGCCTTTTTAAGATTCTGGACGACCTCCCAGGTCGAAGCAGCCGCCGCCTTGGTGATCGGCAGATACACCGAACGTTTCCCATTCACGAGTGCATACCCGGCAACGATATCACTCCCGTCTTCCACCGTCGCCACATCCCGGACATAGAGGTTTTGCACCGTACCGGGAAAAAGCGGGATATCGCCCAGATCCCTGACCTCCTTTACGATGGTATTGCTCGGTGTAAAATAGTTCAGATCTCCAATGCGCACATTACCCGCCGGCGTCGGCTGGTTGTTCTCCCGCAACGCGGCCACCAGCTGGTCGGGCGTAATATTGTGCTCGCGCATCAGCTCGGGATTCGCCTTGATGACGATGGTCCGAGGCGTACCGCCAAAAGGTGCCGGCGACACCAAGCCCGGCACGCTGGTGAACTGGGAGCGCACATAGATATTGGCCATATCCTGCAGTTCATTGTTACTTCGGATCGGGCTGCTAAGCACCAGCTGCCCCACCGGCAGCGTGCTCGCGTCGAACCGCAAAATGAACGGCGGCTGCGATCCCTGGGGAAACGCGGCCTGCGCCCGCTGGATATAGCCCGTCACCTCCGATTCGGCCTGCGCCATATTGGTCCCTTCGTAAAAGGTCAGCTTGAGCAGGGTCAACCCCTGGATATTCCTCGACTCGATGCTCTTGACTCCGCCGACATACAGCAGGAGGTTCACATACTGCCGGCCGAAAAACGTCTCCATCTGGTCGGGGGTGAAACCGCCATAGGGGTGAGAGATATAGATCACCGGCAGATCCAGGGCGGGAAAGATGTCGATCTTGATGCTGCGGACGGCGCTGATACCAAAAAACAACAAGCCTGCCACCAATACTAAGATGGTGATAGGTTTCCGAAGTGCGGTTCTGATTAATCCCATGGTCGCAACTATTCAATTAAAATTCGTTAATAAACAATCCAAAGTCACCGGTCGAAGCGGACTTGTACAGCAACGCCTGCCAGACATTCGTATCGATCACGTCCCGTTGCGTCTCCGCCTGATTGAGGATGAATGCCGCCGTAGTCACGTCGACGATGGTCGCCAACCCATTCTTGTACAAGGTCTCCTTTTGAAGATAGGCATCCGACGCGGCCTTTACCTGGATCGGTGCTTCCCTGTGATTAGCGAGGGCGTTTCTGATCCTGCTCTCTGCCAGCACCGTTTGTGCCTGCAGTTCCTGGCTGATCAATCCATATTCTTCCTGCAATCCCGCCGAAGTCCACTTTTGCGCGGCTACCTGCTCGTGTATCCGGAACGGGCTGGTAAAATCCCAGAAGACCCCGACGCCCACCAGGTAATTGGCCGTATTGAAACTGACTCCCTTGAGATAATTTTGCGTATAGGCATCACTGTTACCAGCGCCATAGCTGGGGTAGAAACCCGTCCCCCTGTCCTGTGCGACACCGAATAACGAGAACACCGGATACTGCTCCGTGCGGAGAAACTTCGCCTGCTCATTGCTCACGTCGATACGGTTCTGGAAATATCGCAACAGCGGATGGTTCTTGAGGGGTTGCGACGATGCGCTATCGAGCGACAACGGCACCCTAGACACGAATCCCGTATCCAGCGCAAAATTATTGGAGTCCGGCGCCGTGACCTGCATGAGCTGTGCCAGGTTGTTGGCCTGTTCCTGTTCGTTCTCGATGGCATTGGTCAGTGCGATCCGCGCACTCGAGACCTCCGCATTGGCGAGCGATGAGTCGACACCCGGATTCAACCCGCTCTTGGCGCGCGCCGTGGCCACCGTCTGGAAAGCGACCGCACGGTCGAGGTTCTTTTGCTGCGAGACGATGAGCTTCTGCGCGGCGATCAGGTTGAGATAAGCCGCCGACACCCGGATGCTTTGTTCGAAACGCTCCTGATCGAGATCACTGAGATCCTGGTCCAGCACCCGCTGCGCCACCATCGTCTTTTCCTTGTATTTCCCGAACTGAAAGAAATCCCAGTTGACATTGGTCAGATAAAGCGCGCCAAACGCCGCATTCCAGCTCTGCGTCCCCAGCACCGGGCCCGAGGAGGAAACGCCACCGACCTTGTAAGCGGCATTGGGGCCAAAGCTGGACGCCACCGTACCATAATCTTGCGAAAGGGCGAAATTGACATCGGGCAGATACTCCCGTTTGGCTTCCTTTACACCCGCCTGAGAAGCCTTGACATAGTTGGCCTTGGCACGGATGGTCCCATAATTGTTCATCGCATTCTGTACCGCTTGCCGTATCGTCAATACCTGAGCATCCGCCCGTCCGGCCCACACGGAGAGTAGGAGCCCCCCGAAAAGGCCGATAAATAGCTGTTTTGCCATATTTATAATGACCTGTTTTTGGAACGGCCACCGGCCGCATCCACTTGCAAAGGGAGCGAAAGATTTTGAAGCAATTTTGAAGCCGGCAGCTTAGGGAGAAACGACACCGCCAGCATATGCAGCCCGGAATTGTAATGATATTCTATATCGAAATGACTTAACTCGCAGATCTGACGAACTATCGCGAGCCCAATGCCGATGGAATCGCTGCCCGAATTGCCCTTTCTGAAGCGCTCGAAAAGCTCCTTCGTGGGAATGCCCGGCTCCCGGCCGGTATTGACGATCACCAACCCCTCATGGGTAAGCTCTACCCGGATAAGCCCTTTTGCCGCCCCTCGCGGCACATTGTTGTGCCGGATCGCGTTGCTGATCAGATTCGTCAACAATAGATCCGCCAGCGATTGATGCATGGGGATGTAGACACCTTTCTCGATATGCACCCCGAGATCAATCGATTTCATCTGGATCAGCTCGTCAAAGGCCGCCAGCGTCTCCCGGGCCAGGTTGCTGATACACACGGGCTCGCCCGCCTTGTATTCTTTATTCTCCAGCTTCGTCAGCAGCGTCAGCGAGCTGTGGATACGCGAGAGCCGCTCCAGCGCATTCTGCATCTCCGCGATCAAAATGGCCTGCTCGTCCCGGATATCGGATTCCATCAGCAAATCGAGCTTGCCGCGAATAATAGCCGTTGGCGTCTGCAGCTCATGGCTGGCGTTCTCGGTGAACTCCTTCAACGACTGATAATCCTTTCGGGCCGACTCGGTGAGCTGCAGGAGGAATGTATTGAGTTCCTGGAACTCCGAGGTCTTCGTCTCCGGCAACCGGATAGGCTCCTTCTGTTTGAGATCGAATCGTTGGATCGAACGCATCGTTCGTTTGAATGGCGCGAGGATGTATTTGGAGATAAGCCCGCCGGATACGATCACCAGTACCAGCAACACCAGCAGGATCCATTTGAATGAGTCCACCACACCGGGTAACAGCTGATAAAAGGAAGGGATAAAAGAATAGGTCGTGATCCGGTAATGCGCCGTGCCGATGGTGTAAAAGGAGGTGACCATCAGCTTGTACTCGTCGGTCTGGAATTCGGGATTCCATGCCAGCCCCCGCGTATAAAAAGAGGCGTTCCCCTTCGGTATGGAATCGGCAGGCAGCAGTGTAACCGTGGCCCGCTTACGCGTCGGATGGCCGGTATAGTCGCCGCCATCCCTGATCTGCAGGGCAATAATATCATTGAGCCGCTGGTGCCGGGCCACTTCTACCTCGCCCAGTTTCCACTGGATCTCATAATACACGATGGCGCCGCCGATCAGCAGGACCACCAGCATAATGGCGAAATACCACAACGTGAATTTTGTCGTCAGCCTCATCCGTTATCCCCCAGGTGGGAGTTAAATTTATATCCCAGCCCATAAACGGTGGAGATGTAATCCATCCCGCCCGCATAACTGATCTTCCGGCGTAAATTCTTTACGTGCTGGTATACAAAATCGAAATTAGCCAAATTATCGGTGTAATCCCCCCATAAATGCGCGGCGATGCTCTGGCGCGAGAGCACCCGGTTCTTGTTGACGATAAAGTACAGAAGCAGATCGAATTCCTTCGGGGTCGTATCGAGCAGGGTATCCCCCACCCTTACTTCAAATGTATCCGTGTTCAGACTGATCTCATTGAACTCCACGATACGCGCTCCGCCCAGGTTCTTCCGCCGGTAGATGGCCCTGATACGCGCATGCAGCTCGGCGAGATGGAACGGCTTGGTGATATAGTCGTCCGCCCCTTTCTCCAACCCGATGATCTTGTCATCGAGGGCATTCCGGGCGGAGATGATCAGCACATTGGTGTCCTTGTATTCGGCCCGGATATAGTTCAGCAGGCTGATCCCGTTCCCATCCGGCAGCCCGATGTCCAGCAGGATACAGTCGTATTGGAATAAGGTGATCTTTTCCTTTGCCTGCTCCAGCGTTTCGCAGGACTCACAGATATAGCCCTCACGTCCCAGGTAATCCCGGATATTGCGCGCCAGCTCCTGATTATCTTCGACGATCAGCACTTTCATATCCTTGCAATGTTCAACCTTAATTTTGAAGCAAACTTGAAGCCCTGGACCCAGCGCTTCGGCGGTTTACCGGTATCCCTGCGCCTGTAAATGAAACAGCTCGGCATACTTCCCGCCCTGTTCCAACAGCTCTTCATGACTGCCGACCTCCTTCATTTCGCCCTTTTCGAGCACCAGTATCCTGTCCGCCATCCGCACCGTGGAGAACCGGTGTGAGATCAGCACCGCCATCCGCCCGCGCGTCAGATCGGCAAACCGCTGAAAGACCTCGTATTCCGCCCGTGCATCCAGCGCAGCCGTGGGCTCGTCGAGGATCAGCAGCTGCGCATCCCGCATATACGCCCGTGCCAGGGCGACCTTCTGCCATTCTCCGCCAGAGAGCTCCACGCCGTTCCGAAAACGCCGTCCCAGCGACTGGTCATAACGGCCCGGCAGCCGCTCCGTCACATGATCCGCGAGACTCCGCTGCGCGGACGATTCGATGAGCTCCCGGTCGTTCTGTTTCTCGATATTGCCTACAGCGATATTCTGCGCAACCGTCATCTGATATCTTAAATAGTCCTGAAAGATCACGCCCACCTCCCGGCGAAGATCATCGGGATCGTACTGCCGCAGGTCGACCCCATCCAGCAGGATGCGTCCCTCCGTAGGATCATAGAGCCGCGTGAGCAGTTTGATGAGTGTAGTCTTGCCCGCGCCGTTCTCGCCTACCAGCGCCAGCCGCTCGCCCGGTCGCAACGTGAAGTTCAGATGCCGGTTGGCCCAACGCTCGGAGTCGTGATAACGGAATCCTACGTCCTCGAACCGGAAGCCTTCCTTTATAGGACGCGGGAAAGGCCGTGGATCGACCAATCGCACGATCCGCGGCCGGATCTCGAAGAACTCGAAAAGGTCTTGCAAAAAGATGGCGCCCTGCGAGACGCTCGTGAATCGCGTCAGGATGCCTTCCAGCAAACTACGCAGCTGCCGGAAGGAACCCGCCAGGAATGTCAGATCGCCGATCGACAGACGGCCCTGAACGGCCCGGATGATGATCACGACATAGGCGCTATAATAGCCTACACTGCCCAGTAAGGAGAAAAAGGTCCCCCAGGCGGAACGCCTGATGGCCAGCGCACGGCCGTCGTTATAGAATTTATCCGACAATTCACGGAACCGGCCGATCAAAAAACCACTCAGATCGAAAAGCTTGACCTCTTTGGCGGTTTCATCGCTGGCACCCAGGTATCGCAGATAGTCCAGTTCCCGCCGTTCCGCCGTCTGCGCCCGCGTGAGTGCATAACTGCGGTCGTTGAAATACGACTCGCCCAAAAAGGCCGGCACTACCGCTACCAGCAACAGCAGGATCAGCCAGGGATTGAAGGCCATGAGCCCCACCGCGAGAAAACCCATGCTGATGAGGTCCTGCACCTGTCCAAGGACCTGGGACAGCAGCACCGTCCGGCCATTGGTCTGTTGACGCGCCCGTTCCAGCTTGTCGTAAAAATTGGTGTCTTCGAATTGATCCAGATCCAGCCCGGCCGCATGCTCCATGATCCGGATGGAGGTATAGTTGGCAAATCGTTCTCCCAACAAAGAATCGATGAGCGTGATCGCCCGCATCAACCCATCCGACAACAACGCCAATGCAAACTCCGCAGCCACCAACTGCCAAAGAAAATGCATGCCGTCCTGCGAGCCCAGACCGAAAAGACCATGCCGAACGGCTCCATGCCCGCCGCGGGTCAGCAGCACCACCTGGTCGATGATCAGCTTTCCGATATACAAAACGGATACGGGGATAGCGCTCCGGGTGAGCCGAAGCACGGCATCCAGGGCCATAAAACGGGGGCTGGTCTGCCATACAAGGGCAAAAAAACGCGGCAGGTCGCGTAAGGCATTGAGCCGCTGTCGCCAGGTAAGCGGGGCATCAGATAGCGGGGTTTGGGCATTCTTCATTAGACAAAATAACAAAATTGCACCCACCTGGTTCGAATCACTCACGGCCAATAAACCCTTCACTAACAAATTAATTACCGATGTAACCGATTACAATTCTGACCAAAATGGGTTATATTCGGCTAAATAGCGACTTGACATATGCAAAAACTGCTACTGCCGGTACTTCTGGTCTGCCTGATCGCGGGTAATAATTCCTGCCATACTCCGACGGCCGGGGATGCAAAGAACAGCTTTCCCTTTATGGATCCGGACCTGCCCATCGACCAGCGCGTGGACGACCTCGTCGGCCGGATGACCCTCGACGAGAAGATCGGCCAGATGATGAACGCGGCTCCAGCTATCCCCCGTCTGGGGATTCCCGAGTATAACTGGTGGAACGAATGTCTGCACGGCGTGGCCAGGGCCGGCCTGGCGACCGTTTTCCCCCAGGCCATCGGGATGGCCGCCGCCTGGGACCAGGATCAGCAGCTACGCATCGCGGATGCCATCTCCGACGAAGCCCGCGCCAAACACCACGACTTCGTTCGCAAAGGCCAACGCCTGATCTACGAGGGCCTTACGTTCTGGTCTCCCAATGTCAATATCTTCCGCGATCCGCGCTGGGGCCGCGGCCAGGAGACTTATGGAGAAGATCCTTATCTCACCGGCCGCCTCGCCGTCCAGTTCGTAAAAGGGTTGCAGGGCGACGATCCGAAATATTTCAAGACCATCGCCACGGTAAAACATTTTGCCGTCCACAGCGGCCCGGAGCCCGAACGACACTTTTTCGATGCCCGGGCCGACGAGCGCGATTTCCGTGAGACCTATCTGCCGCAATTCGAGATGGCTGTGAAAGAGGGAAAAGCATATTCGGTGATGTGCGCCTATAACCGGTTCCGCGGTGAACCCTGCTGCAGCAGCAATGAATTGCTGACGACTATCCTGCGAAAAGAATGGAGTTTCCCGGGTTATGTCGTGTCCGATTGCGGCGCCATCGACGACATCTATCAACATCATAAGGTCGTCGCCACACCGGAGGAGGCCGGCGCCCTCGCCGTAAAAGCCGGTTGTGATCTCGAATGCGCCACGACCTACACCCATCTCAAAGAGGCCGTACAGAAGAAGCTCATTACAGAAAAAGAGCTCGACATCGCCGTGAAACGACTCTTCACTGCCCGCTTCCGATTGGGTATGTTCGATCCGCCGGAGCGGGTGAAATACGCTTCCATCCCCTACTCCGTCGTGGACAGCAAGGAACACCGCGACCTGGCGCTGAAAGCGGCCCGTGAATCCATCGTGCTGCTAAAGAACGAGCAAAATATGCTGCCGCTGAAAAAAGACATCGGCACAGTCGCTGTCATCGGTCCTAACGCCGACGACGCATCGATGTTATTGGGAAATTACAACGGCCTGCCCTCCAAAGCCTATACTCCGCTCGAAGGCATCCGCGATTACCTGGGGGCGGCACACGTCCGCTACGCACAGGGTTGCGAGCTGGCCGAAGGTCTGCCCTCTTTTGAACGCATTCCCGCGGCGCGGCTTTCTCATGAAGGTCACCCGGGTCTGCAAACCGACTATTATTCGAACAAGGAACGCAGCGGCAGCATTCTTTTCTCCGCGGTCGACACGGTGCTCGATGCCAATTGGGGCGATGGGGCGCCGCGAAAAGATATGAATGAAGACGATTTTGGCGTACGCTGGCAAGGCGAGATCGTTCCGGATCATTCCGGCACCTACCAGCTCGGCATTATCACGACCTGCAAAGTAAACCTCTATTTAAATGACAGCCTCGTCGCCAATACCAGCTATCATTTCCGGGACGAATTCAACGATCCGCGGCTGCGACATTCGAACCCGCTGACACTCGAAGCAGGAAAAAAATACCGTTTGCGTGTAGAAGCCGGGGAATCCTATGGCGACGCCCGCGTGCAGCTCGTGTGGTCCCGGCATCAGCCGGATCGCAACGACGCTCTTTTAAAGGAAGCCCTCGCCGCTGGCCGCGAATCGGATGCCATCGTCCTTTGCATGGGACTTTCGGCACGGCTCGAAGGCGAAGAGATGGACGTGAATATCGCCGGTTTCAAAGGCGGCGACCGGACTACTATGGATCTCCCCGCCGTACAGGAAGATCTGATCCACCGCATCGCTGCCCTTGGTAAACCGGTAGTGCTCATCCTGCTCAATGGCAGCGCCCTCTCGGTGAACTGGGAAGACCAGCATCTGCCCGCCATCCTCGATACCTGGTATCCCGGCGAAGCCGCGGGACCCGCTATCGCCGGCGTCCTTTTTGGCGACTACAATCCCGGTGGCCGCCTGCCCATAACCTTTTACCGGTCACTAAAAGACCTGCCGGATTTCGGCGATTACGCTATGGCCGGCAGGACCTACCGCTATTTCAAAGGCAAGGTCCTCTATCCCTTTGGCTTTGGCCTTAGCTATACTACGTTTAAATACACCAATCTACAGGTTGAACAACCGCCCCATAGCGGCGATTCCGTGCATCTCGCCGTTACCGTGACCAATACGGGCGCCCGCGAGGGCGACGAGGTCGCCGAACTATACGTCGCTGCCAAAAACGCCGCCGTGCCCGTACCTATCCGCTCGCTTTGGGGGTTCCAGCGTATTCACCTGCAACCGGGCGAAAACCGGACCCTGCACTTTGTCATCAGCCCGCAGGCATTTACCGTCATAGACGACGCCATGCGACGCGTTCCCCTCTCCGGCAATTTTGACCTTTCCGTAGGCGGAGGCCAGCCCGGCATGTCTCGCCAGGCGACATCTAATACCACTACCACCACCATTCATCTTTAATGCTATGTTTCGCCATCTGCTGCTCTTCCTCGCCGCTGCCCTCACGCTCTCTGCCGCCCGGCCCGTCGCAACGTCGACCAACCTGCCGCCCGCCGCCGGGCCTGCAGCGCCGCGATCCGACACCCTCACCGCCGGCGTCTTCCCGCCTCGCGCCACGGTGCTCAAAGGCGCGACACGAGATCTGGCCAGCCTCGATATCCGGCTGATAAACCTGCCCGCAGGCAAATCGTTCCGCCTCGCGAATGACTCTGCCGACCATTTGATCATCATCAAAGACGGCAACATCCTGCTCTCAACCAAACCCCTGGGCCCTGGCGGCGTAGGCCTCTTTGCCGCAACAGATAAACCCGTCATCCACAATACAGCCAAAACCCTCGCCAGTTTCTATCTTTTCGCTTTCAAATCCCGTTCAGGTCCAAAAACCACCGAAACAACCCCCTTCCTGGCAAACTGGCCAGACCTCGTCATGAAACTCACCCCCAAAGGCGAAAGCCGCGCCATCTTCAGCCAGCCGACCACATGGCTGAAGAACATCAACATGCACGCCACCACCCTCAACCCCGGCGAGATCAGCCATCCACAGCATATGCACCGCGCGGAAGAGATACTCCTGATAAGAAGCGGCAACGTCCGCATGCATATCGGCAACGGCTACATTCCGGCGAAAGGCGGCGATCTTGTGTTCCTGCCTTCCGGCGTGCCCCATGACCTTGAGAACGGCAACACCGGCCGCACCGAGTACTTCGCGCTCCAATGGGAGCAATGATCGCTAGCGTCGGTCCCGCTCGACCAGTCCCGGCGGCCGGCTAAAAGTCGTACCTTTACCAGTCGCCATGAAGCCCAAATTATTAAAAGTCCCACGGACCCCGGCCCAGTCGTTCAGTGTACGGGAAGACCGGGATCCATTCATCAATAACCGCTGGCACTATCATGTCGAGGTGGAGCTCATCATCTTCCACCAGGGCAGCGGTACCCAATTCGTGGGCGACCATATCAAACGCTTCCAACCCGGCGATATCATCCTCGTGGGCAGCAACCTGCCCCACTACTGGCGATACGACGACGTTTATTTCGACGAGGACGACAGCCCACCCGTTCACTCCACCGTGATCCATTTCTCCGAGAACTTCTGGGGCGACGCCTTTCTAGACCTCCCCGAGACAAAACCCATCCGCCACCTGCTCGAAAAAGCCCGCAGGGGAATCCTGGTAAACGCGCGCGAGGAAGAAAAGATGCCGGAGCTCCTTCGCCATATCCAGTCCGCGGAAGGGGTGGGCCGCATCATTGCCCTCATCGAATGCCTCTCGGCTTTCGCCGCTTCGCCACATCTGCAGCTCCTATCCTCCATAGGTTTCCGGCCCGATTTCTCCGAAGCAGAGAACGACCGGATCAACGCCATCTACGACTATACCCTCCGCCATTTCACCCGCAAGGTCTATCTCGAAGAAGTGGCCGCCGTGGCCAAGCTGGTGCCCAACTCCTTTTGCCGGTATTTCAAATCCCGCACCGGCAAGACCTACACCCAGTTCCTCACGGAACTCCGCATCGGCCATGCGTGCAAACTGCTGCTTGACAACCGCATCAGCATCAAACAGCTGTGTTACGAAAGCGGCTTCAACAATTTCACCTGCTTTCACAAGAACTTCAAAAGCATCACCGGCAAGACACCCCAGCTCTACCAACGCGAGCATGGGATCAGTTAATCAACTTGAAACTACGCCCGTTTCTTATATTTGCTATAGCGAACCACAGGTTCGCCGAATCAATTAAAATTAATCGCATGCCCACCGAAATAAAATGCCCGAATTGCGGCCATCAATTTCCTATGGAGGAAGCCATGGCGGAAGAATACAAAAAGGACCTGCGCGACCAGATGCAAAAATTCATCCGCGAGAAGGAAGCGGCATTCGTAAGTAGAGAAAAAGAGCTCCAGCAACAACAGCAACAACAGGAAGCGGCCCTGCGCAAATCGATCAGCAACGATTTCGAACACCGTCTCCGCCTGCTGCAGGACGCTCAAAAAGACAGCGAAGAAAAGCTGAGAACCGCCCGCCAAAAAGAACTCGAATACCTCAAGAAAGAACAGGACCTCAAAAACAAAGAGGCCGAACTCGAGCTCTCCGTCCAAAAGCTCCTCCAGCAGGAAAGAGGCAAGCTCGCCGAAGAGATCCGTCATCTCGAAGAACAAAAGATCGCCGCCCGCGAGACCGCGCATCAAATGAAATACAAAGAGCTCGAAAAACAGCTCGAAGATCAAAAACGTCTCGCCGCCGACGCCGAAAAAAGCCTTGAAGAATTGAAGAGGAAAGCCGAGCAAGGCTCTATGCAGCTTCAGGGCGAAGTACAGGAGCTGGCCCTCGAAGAACTGTTACGCAATAACTTTCCCTTCGACGAGATCAGCGAAGTAGGCAAAGGGATCCGCGGTGCGGATTGCATCCAGCTTGTGCGGAACAACTTCGGCCAGGAATGCGGCAAGATCATCTACGAAAGCAAACGTACCGCCGTCTTTTCACACGACTGGATCGAAAAGCTCAAAGCCGATATGCGCAGCCAGGGCGCGCACATCGCCGTGATCGTCACACAGGCGATGCCCAAGGACATGCCTTGTTTCGGCGAACGCAACGGCGTCTGGATCTGCTCGTTCAGCGAGGTCAAAGCGCTGGCCTATGTCCTGAGAGACGGCATCATCCGCATCTTCAACGCCAATCGATCGCAGGAGAACAAAGGAGATAAGATGCAGCTCCTGTATAGCTATCTCACCAGCTCCGAATTCAGCGAACAATGGAAGGCCATCCGCGAGGGATTCCTGGCGATGAAACAATCCATCCAAAAAGAAAGGGACACCATGGAGCGGCTCTGGAAAGCGCGGGAAAAACAGCTGGAGAAAGTCCTGCTCAATGCGGCCCATGTCCGCGGCTCGATCGAAGGCATCGCCGGCAAGGATGCGATCGAGGTGTCCCTGCTGGAAGACGAGGACGACCTGCTCGACGAGTGAACCCGGCGGCGGCTCACGTCAGCAACCATGCCAGCGTCAGCGACTGCTCCTCGAAGATCCGCCCCTCCACGGTGAGATGCACACGCTGGCCCTTCTCGAATACGAACGGCAACTTGATCCAGTCACCATCCAGGTTGATGCTCCCCTCGAGCTTTATGTGTTTCTTGAAGTCGAGCCCCCCCCGGCCATGCCATTTGAAGATCGCCTCCTTGGCATTCCAGATCAACGTGAGGAATTCCTGGAAGACCCGCCCCCGCAGGCCCCATTGCTCCAGGAAAAGCGCATAGTCCTCATTGAAGAACTGTGCCTCCTCTTCGTCGAGGAATTTCGGGGCCAGGGTTTCGATCCGCGCCGAGATCAGCTCGATATCGATCCCTACCCTGCTGTTAGTGCTCACGATGGCAGCGGCATAGTTGCCACAATGGGAAATGGAGAAATGATATTTCTCGCCGGCCAGAAAAGGCTGACGGGTATCGGCAATCCGTATCTCCTGCACAGGGAAATCCGGAAAAAGATAGGACAGCAGATAACGGCCTGCCAAATGCTGCCGGCGCTTGAACGGATGCGACACATCCCTTTTAAGAGGAACTTTTTCCAGGAAGAAGGATTCCGGCTCTTCGATAAACCAAATCCCTAACTTTGTGTCCTGGTTGATATTATGTTGATAAAACAGGGGCATCTATAAAAATATATTCGGAATTTACAAACTTAACCAAATTTCATATGATCCTATCCGATACTCGCATACTTGAGGAAATAGAAAAAGGAACGATCAAGATCACCCCCTATGACAGGAACTGTCTGGGCAGTAATTCTTATGACGTTCACCTGGGCAAATGGCTGGCGACCTACCGGGATCATATCCTGGACGCCAAAAAACACAACGAGATCGAATATTTCGAGATCCCGGAAGACGGCTTTGTGTTATATCCACATGTCTTTTACCTGGGCGTTACCCATGAATACACCGAAACTCACGCCCATGTGCCCTTCCTGGAAGGGAAATCATCCACCGGGCGTCTCGGCATCGATATCCACGCTACCGCCGGCAAAGGCGATGTAGGCTTCTGCGGCAACTGGACTCTGGAAATTTCGGTGAAACAACCCGTGAAAGTATATAAGGGTATGCCTGTAGGTCAGTTGATCTATTTCCCCGTTGACGGCGAGATTATGGTTAAATACAACCAGAAAAAGAACGCCAAATACAATGGCCAGCCGGAAAAGCCTATAGAAAGCATGATGTGGAAGAACGTGTTCTAGTCGAAATTCCAGCCATACTTGTTCTCGTACGCAATGAGCCATGCCAATACCTCGCTATAGGTCCGGATCCCCTGCGGCTGACGGTTGGCGCGCAGATAATGCCCATAGGCCATCCAGATAAAGGGTGAGATGGGATTCGTATACCGGCGTTCGAAAGCCTGCATTTCGCGGATATCCTGCCTGCACCCCGGCCGCTGCTCGGCCCTGAAGGGTTGGTACAGCGTGGAATCGCGCTGATAGAGCTCCTTGGCCGCATACATATAGATCTCGAAATCGGCCGAATATTCAAAGGCGGGACTCGTCTCTCCCCACCCCCGGATCGTCAGGTAGCTCATGAGGTTGGCCTCATTCTCCTTCGCATAGCCCATCTGGTGAGCGATCTCATGACAGGCGGTGAACGGCTGGGTAAAGACAGGCACCGTCGTGTTCACCTGCGCCTCCCCGGTAAAAGGATTATAGTAGCCTAAAAATCCAATATAGTCACCCAGATAGCTGAAGAGCGAAGCCTTGATGGACGGATGGTTATAGGAAAAAAGTGGATTTAGGGTCCCGCGGCGCTGGTAAGCATCGATCGCCATGTCGAATAAAAAACGATGATGCCGGAACCGGTCCCTGTCCGTCAACCGCACACTATCCATCACGGCCAACCGGTCGCTGATACCCTGCAAAAGCCGGGTAAGCTCCTCCGTACTATAGGGACGCACGTCGAGCTGCAGCTGCTCGGCGATATCCTGCCGGTTGTAGTTCAATCCCCATAGCCCGTTGAACAGCACATAGACCAGCAAACAAAAGAAGACTGTTTTCCGCAGAGATGTCAACAAATACGCGCTATCCGCCTCGCGTTTGACCAACCGCCGGATGAACCGGACCAGCCCATACAATAGCCAGATAGCCACCCCCAGATAAAGGATATCACCCACACTAAACGGCACCCAGCCGAAGAGCACCCGCTGTGCCCGCGAGATCTGCGGATAAAGGCCATTGGAATACCATCTTTCGACCACCCGGGGAAAATAAGAGACGATTTTGATGCCTATAGCCAATACGATAAGGTAGACCCATATAACTTTCCTATAGAACGACATGCGGCTAAAAATACTCCAAAATATTACAACAACCCGTTAAATTGCAGGATATAATTGTCCTTTATGAACGCGGAAAGCATGGATTTCAACAAGAACGAAGATGCCATGCGCCTGGCCCTCGCTCAGCTCAGAACCCGGTTGGAGAAGATCGCATTAGGTGGTGGCAAGGCGGCAATTGAAAAACAGCACGAAAAGAAGAAAGGCACGGCGCGTGAACGCATCCGGTACCTCGTGGATCAGGACTCTTCCTTTGTAGAACTGGGCGCATTGGCAGGTTACGAGCTCTACCAGGACCAGGGCGGCTGTCCCGCCGGCGGTACCGTAGCCGGCATCGGTTATATCCACAACCGGCAATGCATGATCATCGCCAACGATCAAACGGTGAAGGCCGGTGCCTGGTTTCCCATCACCGGCAAAAAGAACCTGCGGCTGCAGGAGATCGCCATGGAAAATCACCTCCCCGTGATCTATATCGTGGATAGCGCCGGCGTCTTTCTGCCCATGCAGGACGAGATCTTCCCCGATAAAGAGCATTTTGGCCGCATCTTCCGCAACAACGCCCGCATGAGCGCCATGGGCATCACCCAGATAGCCGCCGTCATGGGCCCTTGTGTAGCCGGAGGGGCCTATCTCCCCATTATGAGCGACGAGACCCTCATGGTCGAGGGCGCCGGTTCCATCTTCCTGGCCGGTCCCTACCTGGTAAAAGCCGCCATCGGCGAGGACATCGACGCCGAAACGCTCGGCGGAGCCGCGACGCATACGGAGATCTCCGGCATCGCCGACTATAAGTTCAAGACCGAACAGGAATGCCTCGACCAGGTCCGGAGTATCGTGTCCCGCCTGGGACACCCGCCAGGCGAAAGCATCTTCGATCGCACGACACCGGTAGCGCCGCGTCATCCCGCGGAAGAGCTCTACGGCCTGCTGCCCGCGGACGCCACCAAACCCTACGATATGGTCGAGATCATCCGCCGCCTCGTGGATGATTCCATCTTCGAACAGTTCAAGGAGGATTATGGCAAGACCATCCTCTGCGGCTATGCCAGAATCGAAGGCTGGGCGGTGGGCATCGTCGCGAACCAGCGAAAGATCGTGAAATCTAAAAAGGGGGAGATGCAGATGGGCGGCGTGATCTATAACGACAGCGCGGATAAGGCCGCCCGTTTTATCATGAACTGCAACCAGAAAAAGATCCCCCTCGTCTTTCTGCAGGATGTCACCGGCTTCATGGTAGGCTCGCGAAGCGAACATGCCGGTATCATCAAGGACGGCGCCAAGATGGTCAACGCCGTCGCCAATTCCGTCGTCCCCAAGATCACCATCATCATCGGCAACTCCTACGGTGCAGGTAACTATGCGATGTGCGGCAAGGCCTACGACCCCCGTTTTATCTACGCCTGGCCAACAGCCCGCATCGCCGTCATGGGCGGCGAACAGGCCGCACGCACCCTGCTGCAGATCCAGGTGAGCGCCCGAAAGGCCAAAGGACAGGAGATCGACCCTGCGGAAGAAAAACGCCTGCTGGAAGATATCCGTCAGCGTTACGATACCCAGACCTCCCCCTACTATGCCGCCGCTCGGTTATGGGTGGACGCCATCATCGACCCCGCAGATACCCGCCGCGTCATCGCCGAAGGACTGCACGCAGCAGCCCACAACCACGATCTGCCCGATTTCAAAACAGGTGTGATACAAGTATAATCGCCGCGGCAAGAAACGGCCAATCCTTATATTTGCCGCATGAGCAACGAACTGATCATGTACACGGATGGCTCCTCCCGCGGCAATCCCGGCCCCGGCGGCTATGGGACTATCCTGTTCTGGGGGAATCAGCGCAAAGAGCTGTCCGGCGGCTACCGTCGCACCACCAATAACCGCATGGAATTGATGGCCGTCATCGCCGGTCTCGAAGCCCTGAAAAAAGATGGATTGAAGATCACGGTCTATTCGGACAGCCAATATGTCGTCAAAGCCGTGGAACAAGGTTGGCTCAGGAACTGGATCGCCACTGATTTCAAAGGCGGCAAAAAGAACAAGGACCTCTGGACCCGCTTCTACGAGCTGTCAAAAAAGAACAGTGTCCGTTTTGTATGGGTACGCGGTCATGCCGACAACCCCTACAACAACCGCTGCGACGAACTCGCCACTACGGCGGCCGACGGCGGTAACCTCGCCGTAGACACGTTCTTCGAGCGCGAAAGTTGATCGTATGCTACGAGCCCGCGAGCTCCGCTCATCGCGATCGCCCGTACGTCTCTACAACGCTCCCGCCGGCACGGCTGCCCGATAGACCACCGCATCTTCCTGCGCCTTGACCTCGAACTTCGCCTGATGAAAAGCCACGAACGCCTCTCCCCGCTTCCGGCCATAAGGCGCCACGCCCGGCTCGATCACCCCGATCTTGCCTTCGAGCACGATAAAGATCTCCACGGAATGCGCCCGGATCGTGAGGCTCTCTCCCTGCAACAGGCTTAGCTTGCTGAGTTCGAAATCCGGTGCCGGTGTATGATACACAGCGATCCTCCCCGGACCAGAATCCTCCATGATGATCCTGGGATGTGTCGCTTCGAACCGAACATGTTTCAACAGCTCGGGAACATCGACGTGCTTGGGCGTGAGACCACCGCGCAGGACATTGTCCGAGTTGGCCATGATCTCCACATTCTGCCCTTCCAGATACGCATGCGGCAACCCCGCATCCTGGAAGATCGCCTCGCCCGGATGCAGGTTCAGCAGATTAAAGAAATAAATGGAAAAGATACCCCGGTCGATTCTGCCGCCCTCATTATAAGTGAGCGCCGCCCTCGCCGCCCAGAAATCCTCTTCCTCCTTGTTCAGTTGCCCTGCCTGATAGGCCGGCACGATCCGATCCACGAGCGGCTGAAGCACACGATTGACCTCGGCCTGCGGCAGCTCCATCACCGTCCGATACAGTTCCTGGTATCCCTTGCGCTCGAACACCGGCGAAAGAAAGGCCAGCTCAGGCACCGATCGCAGCACTTCGAGCAGTTCCTCCTCCGGCTTGAAGCCATGTAAAAGATAGAATTCGCTAAGCGCGAGCATCAGCTCCGGCTTGTGATTGTCGTCTTTATAGTTGCGGTTGGACGCATTCAGTGCCACACCTTTTTTGTTCTCGGCCGCAAACTCCAGCTCCGCATTCCGTTTCGTGGGATGTACCTGGATACTCAGCATATCTTTTACATCCAATATTTTGAGCAGATATGGCAGACGGCCGAAACGGCCGGTAGTATACGTTCCCAATGACTCTTGCGGATGCTCACGGATATATTCGTTCAGCGAAAGCACCGAGCCATCCTCGTCCACGAGCTGCGCCGGTGCGTTGTCATGCGCGCCCATCCAATATTCTGCAAAGGGTTTATTATCCGGATTATCGAGATGTAACAGTTGCGGGATATACGAAGCACCGCCCCAGGCATAATGCTGCACCTTCCCCTGCAATTTGAAAACCTTGTGTTGTTTTTTCATGTTATACGTGTGTAGCCTACGGACCTTGTTAGGTTTCCCGTTAGGCGCAGGCAATTTAGTCAAAAAAGCAGCACAATGTCACGGCATCTCGAAATCGGCCGCACAGGCGAAGACCTGGCTGCGGACTGGCTGGTCCATCACGGCTTCGTCGTCCTCGATCGAAACTGGCGGCATGGTCGTTATGAAGTGGATTGCATCGCTGGCAAGGGCAACGTGCTGCACTTCATCGAGGTCAAAACACGCAGATCCTCCGCCTACGGTCATCCCGAAGAAAGCGTTAGCCGCAAAAAGATCGAACATATGTTACAGGGAGCTTCGGCCTGGCTTCACAAAAGATGCGTTCAGCACGGCCGGTGGCAATTGTACCGCCGGGTACAATACGACGTGCTGGCGATCACCCTCGCCCGGGGATTGCCGCCGGACATCACACTATTTGAAGATGTGTATCTGTAATCAATCTTTGGAAGCGGCACGGTCTGCCTTGACTTTGTCGAACACCGCCGACACCAGCCGGTAGGTAGCCGGACAATATTCTACATTCTGCTTGTACATATGCATGTAGTCGGCATTCATCTTCTTCTTGGTATGATGCGGGAAACCCGCGCAATCCCGTGGCCGCACGGCGTAGATCTGACACATGTTGGTCTCGAGGTCGAGGAACTGACAGGGCTGTTTCACATTCATCCAATCCCCCGTCTTATCCTTATATAACCACTTTTCTTTGAATTCGGCTTCCGTCATCCCCAGATGTTTGGAGATACGGCGCAGATCTTCCCGCGTATAGGTGGGGGACATCGTCTTGCAGCAATTGGCGCAGTCGAGACAATCCGTGCGCTGCCATACTTCTTTATCCGCCTCGAGAACAAAGGAAGGAAGCCCCTTGAAAGGATGCTTTTCCAACCAGCTCAGAAAACGCCGCATCCGGCGTTTGTTACGTTGTACAACTTGTTTAAAGCTCCGGAGATTGACTGTTGCCATAGCAGCAAATATAGGACCCAAGCGAATTCCGGACACATTTTTTTATCTTCGGCCCATGTGGGAACCCTACAAGAAAGGTTTTAAAGCCTGGCTGCAACTGGAAAAGTCGCTGTCCGGCAATTCCGTCGAAGCCTATCTCCGGGACATCGACAAGTTCACGCAGTACCTGCAGACCACGGGGACATTGAAAACCCCGGAAAACGTGGAGTTAAAGGACCTGCAACAGTTCCTGCGATGGATTGCGGAATTGGGCCTGAATGCCGCTTCACAGGCACGCATCCTCTCGGGCATCCGCGCCTTCTATAAATATTGTCTCATAGAGCAGATCGTCCGCATCGACCCTACCACCCTGGTGGAGTCACCAAAGCTCAAGCGGGCCCTCCCCGATGTCCTCGCTTTCGACGAGATCGAAGCGATCATCGGCCGTATCGATCTGAGTAAGCCGGAAGGCGGCCGTAATAAAGCGATCCTCGAAACCATGTACAGTTGCGGCCTTCGCGTCAGCGAGGTGGTCAACTTGCGCATCTCCTGCTTGTATCTGGAAGTAGGCTACATCCGGGTCATCGGCAAAGGCGACAAGGAAAGGCTGGTTCCTATCGGTGATTCCGCGACAAAATATATCCGCATCTATCAAAACGAGATTAGGCCGCATGTCTCGATAAAACCGGGGAACGAAGACATTCTCTTCCTTAACCGGCGGGGCAGCAGACTTACCCGTGTGATGATCTTTTTGCTCCTGAAAGACCTAGTCCGCCAGGCAGGCATCACCAAGAACATCTCCCCGCATACCTTCCGGCACTCCTTCGCCACCCACCTGGTGGAAGGCGGCGCCGACCTTCGCGCCGTCCAGGAAATGCTCGGCCACGAGAGCATCACCACCACCGAGATCTATACCCATCTCGACCGGGAATATCTTCGCGAAACCCTTCACCGCTATCATCCCGCCTTTCGCCACTGACCCACCCACCACCTTTGAAAAAAAATTGCTACTGCGGACCGGAGGTCCGCCGGCCGAAGGCCAGACGTTGGAGGACTGCGGCAGATGTGCTATTTTTTCCATAGCACATCTGCCGTATATTTGGGGTGGTTGTCCTTTCCCGGGAACATATCGACCAATGGGGCCACGGAGCCCGATGACCAGGCCTTGATCGCCGCCTACAAGTCATCTTCCGACCTCAAAGTTGTGGCGCAACTCTACCAACGCTATCTGGATCTGCTGTATGGCGTGTGCTTAAAATACCTCGGCGAGCCGGAAACCGCCAAGGATACCGTGATGGACCTCTTCGAGGAATTGGCGCAAAAACTACTCAAACACGAGGTCACACATTTTAAAGGCTGGCTCTACACCCTTGCTAAGAACCACTGCCTGATGAAGTTACGTTCCGCAGGCAAAGCCAGGGTCCAGTCCTTCGATCCCGAGCATATGCAAACGGCCGACGATTTGCATCTGAAGGATAAGATCGATCAGGAGGAACGATTCGACCAGTTGTCGGCTTGCATCGAAGCGCTCCCAACAGACCAGCGAACCGTGATCCGCCTGTTCTATCTGGAAAACAAATGCTATAAAGAGATCGAGACCGCTACCGGTATGGAATGGAATAAAGTACGGAGCCATATCCAGAACGGCCGCAGAAATCTAAAAATATGTATGCAGCAGCAGGTCGCAACCAATGAATAACTCGGGTAAACATATCGCCCACTGGTCCAATACGGATGTGCAGAAATACCTCAACGGGGAACTGTCTGCCCGGGAGATGCATGACCTGGAGCAACAGGCACTCGACGACCCGTTCCTCGCCGACGCCCTCGAAGGACTGCAAACGCAGCCCGGCGAAACCATCCGGCAGGATCTCTCCGAGCTTCGGGCCCGCCTCGAGACCCGCGTCGACACCCGGCTCGCGACAAAGCCCGCGGCAATTCCATGGCGCGCTATCCGCGTGGCTGCTGCAGTGATCCTCCTCGTCGGTCTCGGCTTCACCGCCTATTATACGCAGATCGATCACCATGGCCAATCCGCGAACCTCGAAAGAGCAAAAGCGCCGGCGCCGGCCGTCGCAAAGTCAGCGGCTCCATCGGCGGCTCCGCCAACGGCAACAAACCCCACCGCCAGCAAGGCCGAATCTGCGCTCACAAAGCCCCATAGAAGACCCATCGACTCCCGCCCGGTCGCCAGCTCGATCGGCCGATCCGCATATCGCCAACAGCTTTCCGATTCACTGGCCCCCATAACCGCCGACCTCGCCAAAGACACCGTCCACGCGGTCGCGAGCGGCAACCTCAACAAATCCGGGGAAATGCCGGCATTGCATGCGGCCACCGTCCGGGTCCGGGGAACGAGTGTCGGCGCCAATCCTCACCTGGTGGCCTTCTCCGGCCAGGTACTGGACTTCAACAACCGGCCCCTGGCCGGCGCCTACCTCACGTATCGATCTAAAGGCACCGTCACCGGAGCCGTCACCGATGCAAAAGGACAGTTCAATCTTTACATCCCGCAAAAAGATACCACCCGCCAGCTCACGGTCGATATGGCAGGCTACCAGCAAACACAATATGCCTTTAGTACAAACGAGCAAACCGGAAATACCATCTACCTCCGGCAAAACCAGCCTGAGCTCGACGAAGTGGTCGTCTCCGGCATCGGTGCCAAACGCAAGGAATATTTGACGGAAACGGTCTCCGACAAACCCGAGAAACTGGACTCGTTCTGGCAGAACACCGCCCCCGCCACGGGCCGGATCGCCTACCTCAACTATCTTGCGTCAGCCCGGAAAACCATCCCGGTAGATACCACCATCCACGGCACCGAAAGTATCTCGTTCCGTGTCGACAAAAAGGGAGCCCTCTCCGAATTCCGGATCGAACGCTCCCTGTCTCCTGCCCACGACGCCGGCGTCATACGCCTGATCACCGAAGGTCCGCCCTGGAAAATGCTTCACGGCAGATCCGCCCGCGCGCTGGTGGATGTGACCTTTTAACGTACCTTGGCTCCTCAAAACCACCAATAATGAAGAAGTATTTTACCTTGCTTGCACTCGCCGCATGCCTGCACACATTGTCCTATGCACAGACGATAAAAACGCCCCCGCCTTCCACACCCCAGACTGTCCGGCAAGACTTCGGTCTCAGCTCCATCGAGCTTTCCTATTCGCGGCCCAATGTCCGCGGCCGTAAGATCTTCGGCGACCTTGTCCCCTTCGGTAAAGTATGGCGGACCGGCGCCAACCAGGCGACGACCCTCACCTTCGGCGATCCGGTGAACATCGGCGGCACCACCATCCCCGCCGGTAAATATGGCTTGCTGACCATCCCCGGTACCGATCAATGGACCGTGATCATCACCCATCAGCTCGACGTCACCAACCCCGCCGCCTACAAAGAAGACCAGGACGTGGTTCGCATCCCGGTGAAACCGGAACAGCTGCCTTTCTCGATGGAAACCTTCACCATCCTATTCGCCGATGTTACTGCAAACAGCTGCGAACTGCAGATCCTCTGGGATAACGTCTTTATCCATGTCCCCATCACCACCGATATCGATACCCGCGTGATGACACAGATCGACGACGCCCTGAACAAAGACAGCCGCCCCTACTTTACCGGCGCATTGTATTATCTCGATAATGGAAAAGACCTCAACAAGGCGCTGGAATGGTTCGACAAGGCCATCGCCCAGAACCCCAATTCGTTCCCCGTCTATTATCATAAAGCCCGCTGTCTGGCCAAGCTCGGTAAAAAACAGGAAGCCATCTCGACCGCAAAGAAAGGCATCGAAATGGCTCAAAAAGCGAATAATGCCGACTACGTCGCGCTGAACGAAAAGCTCATCGCCTCTTTACAATAACCTATTGCTTCTGCGGTCGCATCAGCGGCCGCAGAAGTTCACTCAGCACCATCACGCCGACGGCGCCGATGAGATTGAACCAAAGAAAGCTCAGCGATACCATCCCCTTCTTTTCCAGCACATTTAACACGATGACCCCCGTTTCCGTGATCAGCGCAGCCACAAACACCGGGGTACCCGGCACCCGCCGCCGGTAGAACGCCACCAGGAAGACGCCGAGGATCACCCCATAGAACAAAGACCCCAGCACATTCACCGCCTCGATCAAACTATTGCCCAGTCCATAGACCAGCTGCGCTACCGCCACGCAAAAGATGCCCCATAGCAGCGTATAGAGCTGACTGAGCCGGTATTCCTGCCGGCCGGTGAGTGTCCTGGTAGAGAATCGCCGGTGAAAATCGCAGATGGTACAGGAAGCCAGCGAGTTCAGCGTAGCCGAGATAGACCCCCATGCCGCCAAAAAGATAACGGCAATGAGCAGCCCCACCAACCCCTTGGGAAGATAGTCGGTGACAAACCGCAAAAAGATATAGTTGGTATCATTCGAATCGCCGCCGACCGCCTTGTCGTCCAGCCACCGCCTTACCGTCGCCTTGTATTGGGCCTTTTCCCGCGTGATAGACTGAAGACGCGAATCGATCAATGTGGGGTCGACAATAGCATAAGGCCAGCCCGCACTGTCGGGTGAACGTACCGCAACGATACGCTGCGCTTCGAGTGCATCATAACGCGCACTAAGCGTCGCCAGCGAATCGGCATATTTCGAATGCTCCAGCAGCTTGAGCTGCGATTGATTGAAGAACAACGGCTCCTTGTTGAACCCATAGAACGCAAAGACCATGACACCCAGCATCAGGATCAGGAATTGCATCGGGATCTTGACCAGTCCGTTCATCAGCAGTCCCAGCCGGCTTTCACTCACCGAAGGCGCCGTGATATATCGTCCTACCTGCGATTGATCGGTACCGAAATAGCTCAGCGCGAGAAAGAACCCGCCGATGATCCCGCTCAAAAGATTGTACTTGTCGTTCCAATCGAAATGACGATGCCCACCCTTATCCGTGAAACCCGTGGTGATGATATTCATTTTCCCCGCCTTGCCGCCCATATGCAGGATCTCCGGCCAGCCTATCCCCTTGGGTAACCGGTGGATCACGATATATCCCGCGATGCTCAGACCGCCAAAGATGATGATCATCTGCAGTTGCTGGGTATAGGCCACCGCCTTCGCACCACCGGTAACGGTATAGATAATGAGCAGGCCACCCATAACCACCGTCGTCCAGAAAAGATCCCAACCCAATAAGGAGCTCAGGATGATGGACGGCGCGGAGATGCTGATACCCGTCGAAAGCCCCCGCTGCAATAGAAAAAGAAATGACGTGAGCGTACGCGTCTTGAGATCGAAACGCTGCTCCAGGAACTCATAGGCCGTATAGACCCTCAGCCGGTGGAACACCGGGACAAAGCTGATACAAACCACGACCATCGCCAATGGCAGACCGAAATAATACTGCACGAAACGCATCCCGTCCGTATAAGCCTGCCCCGGCGCGGAAAGGAAGGTCACGGCGCTGGCTTGCGTGCCCATGATGCCCAGCAGGACCATGTACCACGGAACCTGCCTGTTGGAAAGAAAATATCCGTCAAGATCCTTGCTGGCACGACCCTTATACAGGCCATAGGCAATGATCAGCGTTAAGGTCAGCGCCAGTACTATCCAGTCGATCGCGCTCATGAAAAATGTTTGGTCAGGTAATAGAAGACGGCGATACAGAACACGAGAAAACCGATCACCAGCACATACCAGTAATTCCAGTTTCCAAAAAGCGGCACCCGCTCCTTATCGTCTTCCGGCTGATCCATAATATGCTTATTTGCGCTTCCTGTTGGCCATCAGCGAGGCTACCAGCAACCCGATGACCAGTCCTATCAACAATCCGACCTCAACCTGTTTGATAATTCTCCCGACCACAAAGGCTATGATCAATGCCGTAATGATCGCCACATCTCTTCTTTTCCGCATCTCCTAAAAACCCTTCTTTTGATTCAATGCAATAATATTTGCCATCAGGCGATAGGCCCCCGGGATACCCGCGGGCAGCTCCCTGAAAAATACCAGCCCGGTATAAACGAAGATGCCCTTCCCATATCGGGCGATCACCAGGCTCCCCTTCAGCTCTTTTTCACCGGGGTCGTTCATCGACAACACCGATTCATACTGAGGATCGGTCTGCCCCGCGAAATAGATGCCCCGCTCCTGTATCCAACCTTGGAAATCCTGGTCGGTGATCTTGTTGGGATAGTTGAGCACCGGATGCGCCGGATGCAGGAAAGCGACAGGCGCGTTCTCATCCGTGACCCGCTTATTGGAGATCGCAAACGGATAAGGCCCGATATTGGTATTCATGTTATCCAACCCGTCCCGGTTGTACTGAACGATCAAATTGCCGCCGTCTTTGACAAATTCCATCAGCACATCATGCCGTTGTTTGAGCCACGGATGCACGTCATAAGCCCGTACGCCGGCGATCACCGCGTCAAAGGTCTTGAGAAAGGCGGGGCTGACGTCTTTTTCTTTCAGCAACACGACCTCGTAACCCATCTGCTCGAGCGCGGCCGGGACCTTGTCTCCTGCCCCTTCGATATAGCCGATACGATGCCCCGCCGTCCGGACATCGGCCACCACGAATTTCTCCCGTGCGGGCCGGAAATAGTCGATCCGCGGAATATGCTCGTATGCGATGGTCGTAAGCTGTAATACGGTATCCCGGCGGTTCGTCAGCAGATCTGCCGTCACCGTCTCCGTACCATGCCCCGCCGGCTTCGCCGTCCACGACAACCCCACGGGCCTGCCGACCGTGAGTCCCGGCGTCGCCGTCAGCTGCATGGACGGCAGGCTCGAGACATTGGCGATGCCCGGCTGATGATCCTGCGCCTCCGCATGAAAACTTTTCTCCTCCCCGTCCGTAAACAAGACTAAAGAAGGATCGAACTGCGCCGTCACAACCGGTATCACTGTCAACGGCTCATAGAGCTCGCCCCGAACGGGATCGGTATACTTATACTGTACCGGTCGCGTATAAATGAATTCCTGACCGCCGATGACCAGCCGGAAACGTACTTCATAGGCCGGCGCCCCTTGCGGGTTGCCGATCAGCCGCTGATCGCTCACATTGAACGACCCCGGCGACATCTCCTCGCGCAGCCAGTAGGGCTGTGTCACCGGCTCGTCCGGCGCCACACGGATCGTACATTGAAGCGAATAGTTCTTATCCCCCTGCAGTTCCTGGCGCCAGGCCGTATCGACGCCATCCACGCTCGCGCCTTCCACTGAGATCGGCGCATTCAGACGGTTGTTCAGCATCAGCGTCACCGGCAGCGCGTCCCCTTGCACCGCGTAGGGCGTACGGGTCACCGCTTCCATCCATAACCCGCTGCACTCGGCGATGAGCGCTTGCACTTCTTTTAATTTCTGCGTCCGCCAATACCCGTCGGGCAAAGCCGCGATCGCCTTGTAGATGTCTACCAGCGCCGGCACGGACCGCTCCGGATACCGCAACGAGAAATCGTGGATCGTCTGGTTGACCATGCCTTCGATCCGCTCGCCCCCCTGCACGCGACGCCATGAGGTTTCCACGCCGTTCATGATATCGGTAGGCGCCGGTTCACCGTCCACGAGGGTAAAATATTCATCGGCGGATCCGCGTGCCGGCGTCAAAGCAGCTCCCTGGCTTTTGTGGTTGGTACGGCTTTCCGCCGCGAGTTCGCCATAGCTCTTTCCAAGTATCGGATTGAAGCCGCCCATATCGATCTTGAGCTGATCCTCACGAGTCGTATTGACACTGCCGAAATTATAATTGTTCCACATGATCCGTGTCGCCTTCCAGGGTTTTACTCCATATTGGAACTGCTCGGGGAATTTCGTGGGATCTGCGGCCTCTAAAAAGGCTTCATGCGCCAGCACCGCCGACGCACTATGATGCCCATGGCCCGCCCGGGAATCCGGCGGGAAACGGGTGATGATCACATCCGGCTGGTATTTTCGGATCACCCAAACGGCGTCGCTCAGTATCTTTTGCTCGCCCCAGGTCTTCAGGGCCTCTTCGGTGGATTTGGTAAACCCAAAATCGAATGCCCGGGAAAAGAACTGGTCGGCTCCATCCACCCGCCGCGCGGCCAGCATCTCCTGTGTGCGGATGAGTCCCAGCTCGACACCCTGCTCGTCGCCGATAAGGTTCTGCCCGCCGTCACCACGCGTCATCGACAGATACCCTGTGCGATAAAGCCGCTCCTTCGCCATATACGCGATCAACCGCGAATTCTCGTCGTCCGGATGCGCGGCCACATATAAAACCGTCCCGAGGACATTCAATTTGTTCAGCCGGAGATAGATCTCTGCCGACGTTATCCTCTCCGGCGCCTGCGCCGCGACGATCAAGCCACTCAGCCCCGTAACTAACAAAAACAATAATCTCTTCATTCGAATACATTTATTGCCCAACTAAAAATACCCCATTGCAGAACAGCAGCTTGCCATTCTCCCAAAAACTGCGGAACAGCGGGTCATCCGCCATATAGACGATAGTGCCCCTGCCCTGATCCTGTACCCCGAATATCACCCCGTCCTTTATCTTTTCCCGGGCCTTGATGCCGGTGAAACCGCTGACATAGCCGTCCTTCCTCACCACGCCCACATTCCAGCCGCCGTCTTTGATGAATTCGTATACATTGTCGTCCTGCTTCAGCGTATAATAATGATCCGGATAGCCAAAAGCCAGGGGATGCGAATTATCGAGGTCCACACGGAAGATCGACCCGGGCACGCTGCTTGCCACCTCTTCGCGCTGCCGGTTGTCATAACGATGAAGATCTCCATAATCGGCCGGCCGCTTCTCCCTTTCCTCGTCCTTTTTATCGTCTTCTACCCCTTTTTGGCGAATGCCCCATTCCAGCTTCGACAGCTGCGCGACCGCATCCTGCATAGCGATCAGCCGTCCTCCCTGCCTGACCCATTCGATCAGCAGGTCGGCATTGTTCTTGTCTTCGAGACTATGATAATCGCCGTTCGGCAGGATCAGCACATCGAAATTCTTCCAGGCTACCCGGTTCATGGACCCGGCGTTGATCAGGGTCACGGGATACCCGATCTCCTGTTCGAACAGATGCCATACCTCCCCCGCTTCCAGCGAATTCACCTGCTCGCCCGTGAGCACCGCCACCCGCGGCCGGTGGATCACATGGACCAGATCGCTCCCCAGGTCGGCGCCCTTGTCGACAAAACCCGAAGCAATGGGCACCAATTTCACGCCGGTACGAAAAGCCGCATCCGCTACTAACGGCCATAACTCCGCGCGGAGGCCGCTGTTTCCCGTCGCCAGCAGAAGAAGAGTGCCCCTGTCGAAGCTGATGCCGCCGCTTTGGAACGGCCGCTCGGTATAACGGACCTTGACTCCTTTCTGCAACAGCATGGTCAAAAATCGGACACTCTCCATCCCCGTCCAGCGAACGGCAAGCGCGTACGTCGAATCGGGGATCACGGGTTTCTCCTGCCCGGGATGAACGCCCGCCGGGCTCTTCGCCTCGGTGACATACCCAGCCAGCCCATAGGCCTGTACGCCATAGACAAAAGGCAGCGACCAGGCCGTAATATCATAGGTCACCGAATCGGTAATCCGCGATTTCCGCTCGAACAGCACGCGAACCAGGTTCGACTTGGGTTGATTGGTATTGATCACGATATCTCCCGGGCCACTCCGGAAGGTCGCCGCTCTTCCGGTCTCGTAGTCCACTCCGGTGAGCGGCGTCCCATTGTCGACCAGCTCCCAAAGAATACCGTTGTGATCGAGGAAACTGCGTAGCCGCTCCAGCCGGTCGCCGAAAGAATCGTTGCGGAGGAAATAGGCTTTGTATTCCCCGCTGGGATGGTTAACTGCTTCTATAAAATAGTTATGGAATTCCCGCACCAGCTCTTCCGCATGCGTGGCCCCCATTTCGACGGTAGACATGCCCGTGGTGAAATGGTGTTCGATCCGCTGCGCGAGCGTCAGCGTATCCCCGTCCGAGGTCTGCACGGCGAGCCCCGCACCGATACCGCCTTGCTCGAAGGTCATGCCGATCGCGCCGTTATAGATCGGATAGGTGTCGCCATAGCTCGGATAGAAAAGGTCGAATTCCTGTTTGGTAAAATACAGCCAGCCATTCGCGTCGAAATACCGCGCATTGTTCTTTCCGATCTCTACCTGGAACTTCCGTTGCCAGGGCGTGATGACATCATGATAGGGCTCCGCTGCGGGGGCGAAATAATAGGGGTTGTTGTACCCCTGCTCGTGATAGTCCACATGGATCTGCGGCAACCAGGCCTCGTATTGTGTCATCCGCTGTTGCGTCTCCTTTTGCGTCTGCCATGCCCAGTCGCGGTTCAAATCGAAATTGTAGTGATTCGTCCGTCCATGCGGCCAGGGTTCCTGGTGCTCCCGCGCCTGCGGATCGGGGTTGGGTTGCGTCCCCACCACATCGTTATACCAGGCCACATACCGGTCCCGCCCATCGGGATTGATACAGGGGTCGAGGACCACCACCATATTGCCAAGCCATCCCGCCGCACGTGATGACGGGTCCAGCAGCCAGTACAACATCTTCATCGACGCCTCAGAACTGGCCGGCTCGTTACCGTGCACATTATAGCTGAGCCACACGATCACGGGCGCATGCTCGTCCGCCGCTTTCCCATCCCGCAGCACGCCGGCCAGCCGCAGGTTGTTCAGCCGGATCTCCTCCAGCCGTTTCATGTTCTGCGGCGAAGCGATGAATGCCAGGAGCAACGGCCGTCCCTCCGTGGTCGTGCCATACTGCTGCAGCTTCATGCGATCCGGCGCCGCCGCGGCCACCGTTTTGAAATAATCGACTATGCTATGATGGGGAGTAAAATGCGCGCCTAAGGGATAGCCCAAAAAGCTTTCCGGCGAAGGCACCGTCTGCCCAAGACAACTGCAGACGGACAGCAGGAGACCGAAGAAAACACTGGCGATTGGACTCATGGGTGGGCGAATGTAAGTAAAGCACTAAAATAAAAAAAATGGTAACTTAGGTGAAATCAATCTTCTATATGCGCCAACCGCTCATCCTGTTTTTAGCCCTTTGCACACCAATTCTTTTTTCACAACATCCCTTGCTGGCGCAGGATCCTACCCCTTTTTCCTATACGGTCCCAAAAACGGCATCCGTTACCCATGGCGCGGTTGTCTCTGCCCACCCGCTCGCTACCTTCGCCGGACTCACCCTATTGCGCCAGGGCGGCAACGCCTTCGACGCGGCAATCGCCACCCAACTCGCACTCGCCGTCGTATATCCGGCTGCGGGTAACATCGGCGGCGGCGGTTTCATGGTCGCCCATCTGGCTGACGGAAAGAACATCGCACTCGATTTCCGCGAGAAAGCTCCTACCGAAGCTACCCGCGACATGTACCTGGATTCGGCAGGCAACGCCCGGACAGACCTCAGCCAAAACGGCCATCTCGCCTCCGGCGTACCCGGCACCATCGCCGGCATCTTCGAAGAGCTGCACTATGCAAAGCTGCCCTTCGCCAAACTCATCCAGCCCGCCATCGATCTCGCGGCAAAAGGTTTCGTCCTCACCGAAGGTGAAGCACGCAGCCTCAACAGCGCGCAGGCCGCCTTCAGGAAATACAATACCCTGCTACCCGTATTTATCAGGGAAAGCGGCTGGAAGGCCGGCGACACCCTGATACAAAAAGACCTCGCTCAAACCCTTATCCGCATCCGCGATAAAGGCGCCCGGGAATTCTACGAAGGCGAGACCGCCCGGCTGATCGTCGAAGAGATGCAACGCGGCAAAGGCCTCATCTCACCCAAAGACCTCCGTGAGTATACCGCCAAAACCCGTGAGGCCACCGTGTTCTCCTACCGCGGCTATCCCATCGTCACGATGCCCTTGCCCAGCAGTGGCGGCGTCGTGCTGCAACAGATGCTCAAAATGGTAGAGCCCGAACCCCTGGGTCAATATGGTTTCGAATCGGTGAAAGCCGTTCACCTGATGACCGAGGCGGAACGATTCGCCTATGCGGACCGCGCGCAATATTTGGGAGATCGCGATTATTATTCGGTCCCTGTAAAGACGCTGACCAGTGAAGCCTATCTCCGCAGACGCATGATGGCCTTCCAGTCCGATAAAGCAGGCAACAGCAAAGACGTCAGCGCCGGAGTCTTAAGTCCGAAGTCCGAAGAGACCACCCATCTCGACGTCGTCGATAACGAAGGCAATGCCGTCTCCATCACCACCACCCTCAACGGCGGCTATGGCAGCAAGGTCGTCGTCGGCGGCGCCGGCTTCTTCCTCAACAACGAAATGGACGATTTCAGCGTCAAACCCGGCGTCCCCAACATGTACGGGGCCGTAGGCGCCGAGGCCAACGCCATCGCCCCCGGCAAACGGATGCTTAGCTCCATGACGCCTACTATCGTGTTAAACCACGGTAGTGTTTATCTCGTCGTGGGCACACCCGGTGGTACCACCATCACTACCTCCGTTTTCCAAACCCTCGTGGACATCATCGACTTCGGTCTCTCCCCCGAAGACGCCGTCAATAAACCCAAATTCCATCATCAATGGCTGCCCGATGAATTGTTCGTCGAACCCGCCTTCCCGGCCTATACCCGCGAACAGCTCACCACCATGGGCTATAAGATCAGCCAACGCGGCAGCATCGGCCGCACCGAAGTGATCAGGGTCCTTCCCGCAGCGGACGGCACCCGCAAGATCGAAGCCGTCGGCGACGGCCGGGGTGACGACACGGCCATGGGATACTAAAAAATGCCATCAAAAAAAAAATTATGAATACCATCGGAGCTACCTATCTCGATTCCGCGATCAAACGCTTTCTGACCTACAAGACCCTGGGCGATATGACCTTCGCCCAGCTGGAAGAACAAGACTTCTTCTTCCAGCCCTCGGAGCAGTCCAATTCCATCGCAGTGATCATTCAGCACCTACATGGCAATATGCTAAGCCGATGGACGGATTTCCTGTCGACGGACGGAGAAAAAGAAGGCCGTAACCGCGACGAAGAATTCAGCCCGCCCACCTGCACCGCGAAAGAGCTTGTCGCCCTCTGGGAAAAAGGCTGGCGCTGTCTCATCGATACACTGGCCTCCCTCCGCGAAGAAGATCTGCTCAAAACCATCACGATCCGCCACGAACCCCTGATCGTTATCGACGCCATCAACCGTCAGCTGGCCCACTACCCCCATCATGTCGGGCAGATCGTCTATCTGGGTAAAATGATCCGGGATCAGCACTGGCGTAGTCTCTCGATCTCAAAAGGCGCTTCCCAAACCTTCAACCACGACATGGAAAAGCGTTTTAAACATTAAATTCAGGCGGCTAAACTTTAACTGCGTTATAGGGGTCAAAACAGCGAAATGGTACCGAATTTGCACTCGAATTTGCACCGGCACCATCAATAGATTAATTTTGCCACCAGAAATGACAACCCCCTGAGAAAGATTTGGAAAATACTCCGTAATACATTACTGGTTTTAATACTATTACTGGTTACCGTGTGGTCCCTTATCCATGTACCAGCCGTCCAGACCTGGCTGGTATCCCGGGTGACGCACCGCCTTTCTCACGACCTCCATACCACCATCCACGTCAAACACGTCGACTTCGAACTTTTTAACAAAATGTTGCTGGATTCGACCCTCGTCGAGGATGGCCGGCACGACACCCTGCTCTATGCGACTACGGTGAGGGTCAATATTACCGACTGGTTCTTCTTCAAAGACACGGCGCAGTTGCAATACATCGGCCTCGAAGATGCCACCATCAAATTGCAACGCACCGACTCCGTGTGGAACTACCAGTTCCTCGTCGACTATTTCACCAACCCGGACAAGCTCTCCAAAGAGCCGGACACGACCAAAAGTCTACAGCTCGATCTCAAAGAGGTCGTGCTTACGAATATCCACTTTCTCAAACACGATGCCTGGCGGGGCGAGGATATGGACCTTCACCTGAAAGGCATGCACCTCGATGCCGATGCGATCAGCTTTAACGACAAGATCGCCCGCGTCAACAGCCTTAGCTTCACACAGCCGGATTTCATCCTTTCCAACTACGACGGCAACCGCCCCCCGCTAAAGGAAGACACGACGCCCATCATCAATGATCCCAACCACCTTCGCCTGAACCCGGATGGCTGGGACATCACCGCCCGTTCCGTCACCATCCGGAACGGCTCCTTCCAGCACATCGAACGAACCGATACCAGCATCAACTCCTGGTTCGACGGCAACCATATTCATTTCTCCGCCGTCAACACCAGCTTTAACGATCTTCGCCTTAACCGCGATACCCTTACCGCACAGCTGGCACTCACCACCAAAGAGCGCAGCGGCCTGGAGATAAAAAAGCTCAACGCGCGCATCCGCTGGTATCCGGAAGCCATGGAATTCGCCCGCCTGGACCTGCAAACGAACAAAAGCCACCTGCACAATTTCTTCGCCATGCGGTTCAAGACGCTGGACGATATGTCTTACTTCGTTTCCCGCATCCACATGGAAGGCCGTTTCAATGACGCCGAGATCGACGCCGACGATATCGCCTTTTTTGCACCCGCCTTGCGGAACTGGGATAAACACGTCCGTCTCACCGGCGATATCCAGGGTACGGTGGCCGACCTCCGCGGCCATCAGGTGATCGTGGAAGCCGGCAAGAATACCTCCCTCAATGGGGACTTCCACCTCAAAGGCCTGCCCGATATCGAAAAGACGAACATCGAATTCAGATCCAACGATTTCAGGACCACGTACGAAGATATGGCTGCGCTCGTTCCCTCGCTGCAAAAAGTAGAGCAGCCCCGGCTCGACCGCGTCACCTGGCTTCGCTACCAGGGCGATTTCAACGGCAGGATCCGCGACTTCGTTACAAAGGGGACCATCCAAACCAATTTGGGCGCACTGGAGACCAACCTCAATATGCGGCTGCCGGCCGGCGAAGCATCCATCTATAGCGGCACCATCGCCACCGATAGCTTTTATCTCGGTCCCTTCCTCGACAACGACAACCTGGGTCGTATCGCCTTCCAGGGCAACATCAAGGGCACCGGCCTCAAGACCGGTACGCTCAGCGCCACCCTCGATGGCATGATCGATAACCTGGAATTCAACCACTACGCCTACCGCCATATCCAGGTGAACGGCGCCGTAGCCAAAAAGAAATTCAACGGGGAGCTGATCGCAAGCGACCCTAACCTCGACGCCCATCTCAACGGATTGATCGACTACAGCCAAAAACAACCCAAATTCGATTTCGAAGCGGAGGTTGCCAAGGCCGACCTCACTAAGCTGCATTTCGTCAGGCAGCAGGTCGAATTCGATGGCAAGTTCAAATGCAATTTCACCGGCGACAATATAGATAACTTCCTCGGCAAAGCCAGTATCTACGATGCCTCGCTGTTCAAGAACGGCGAGCGCGTCTCCTTCGACTCCCTGACCCTGGAATCCAGCATCGTCGACAGCAACAAGACCATCACCGTCGTCAGCAACGAATTCGACGGCGCCATCGTCGGCCAGTTCTCTATCCACGATCTCCCTGCCTCCTTCCAGACCTTCCTGAACAAATATTATCCGAGCTATATCTCGCCGGCGAAGTCGATCCCCGCGAACCAGAATTTCAGTTTCGTGATCGACACCAAAAATGTGGATGAATACATCGACCTGTTCATCAAAGACCTCCGGGGATTCAACAACTCAGGCATCAACGGCCGTATCGATACCCGGAAGAACCTCCTGGACCTCAATGCCGAGGTGCCGCAATTCGGTTATAAGAACATCGCCTTCAACCATGTCTTCGTAAGAGGCCGCGGTAACCTCGACAGCCTCAGTATGACGGACAGCATCGGCGAGGTCTTTATCAACGACAGCCTGCATTTTCCCGGCACCCGCATCCACCTTAGCTCCATGGGCGATCTTACCAGCCTGCAGGTCTCGACCAGCGCGAACCAGACCCTCAATTCTGCCAACATCTCCGCCCGTGTACAGACGATGCGCACCGGCGTCAAAGTCACCTTCGATCCTTCCACCTTCGAGATCAACAGCAAGATCTGGCACATCGATAAGGACGGACAGCTGGCTTACGAGAACAAGTATCTCTCCGCCGACGGCCTCAACCTCCGCAGCGGTGATCAAACCATCGCCGTCACAACCCATCCCTCCGGCGAGGGCAACTGGAACGATATCCATGTCGATCTCACAAAGGTCAACATCGGCGATTTCACTCCCTATGTCGTCAAGTCACAAAGGCTCGAAGGCCTCCTCACCGGCAGCGTCGACATGACCGACCCCTTCGGCAAACATACCATCACCTTCAAAGGCCAGGCCGACCAGTTCCGCTTCGCCAACGACTCCATCGGTCACCTCGATCTCGCGGCAGATTACGAAAAGGCCACCGGCGCCATCCATGCAACACTTCATTCCGATAACAAGAACTACCATCTCGACGGCTCAGCCCTCATCAACCTCGACAGTACCGCCGCTGGTCCGCCCATCGATATTACCACCGACGTCGCCGATATGAAGGTCAGCTGGCTCGAAAAATACCTCGGCGGTGTCTTCACCAATCTCACCGGCAACGTAAGCGGAAAACTGCACATTACCGGGCCGGCCTCCCACCTGTACTATCTCGGCACCGTGAACCTGCGCGACGCCTCGCTGAAGGTCGCCTATACCCAATGCACCTATAAGATCGCCAGCGCTACCGTGGTCTTCAAAAAGGACACCATCGACTTCGGGACCATCCAGGTCAAGGACCGCATGGGCCACACCGCCGAACTTACCCGGGGGAGGCTCTTCCATCATGCCTTCGATGACCTGGGCTACGACTTCGAGTTCAACACGAACCGGCTGTTGCTCCTCGATACAAAAGCAACCGACAACAACCAGTTCTACGGTACGGTGATCGGCAAGGCCAGGATTACCCTCACAGGCCCGGATGCCAACATGCAGATGTTCATCAAAGGGGAACCTACAGACAGCTCGAATATCTATCTGCCACCTTCCATCAGCAGGGAAAGCGGCGAGGCCGATTTCATCAAATGGCGGGTGTATGGGAAAGAGATGAAGGAACAGGCCCCGGAAAAACAAGGCAGCAACCTCACCGTTACCCTCGATATGTATGCCAACAACTACGCGAACATCTACATGATCCTCGACCCGCTTAGCGGCGACGTCATCAAGGCCAATGGCCACGGTAATCTCGTGATGCGCGTAGGCACCACCGAAGACCTGACCCTCAATGGACGCTACGAGATCGATCGCGGGCTGTATAATTTCACCTTTCAGAGCTTTATCCACAAACCCTTTGTCCTCAAGGAAGGGGTGGGCAACTATATTCAATGGACCGGCGACCCTTATGACGCCACCATCGGCATCCAGGCCGTCTTCACCGCGGAGAACGTCCGCTTCAGCGATCTCGGTCTCACCAACTCCAGTCTCGACATCACCGACGCCAATGTCCTGCGCTATCGGGGCAATATCCTGGTCACCGCCAATCTCACGGGCAAATACAACAAACCCGATATCGCCTTCCAGATCGATCTGCCGCCAAACAGCCCGCTAAAGAACGACCAGGACGCCCAGACCCTGCTGCAACGCATCCAGAACGACCCCAACGAGCTCAACAAGCAGGTCTCCTGCCTGGTCGTGCTCAACAGCTTCGTCCCGCTCTCGAACAGCACTAACAGCTTCGATGCCTCCGCCGCCGTGGGCAATGTCGTTGTCAATAGTATCTCAGGCGTCATCTCCAACGCCTTTTCGAAACAGGTCTATCATCTGCTGCAACGCGTCTTCAACGATAAAAGCCTGCAGGTGAATTTCAATACTAATTTTTACAACGGGAATTATCTGTTCACCAATATCGATCAGTCAAATCTGGCCTATAACCGCACCAACCTCAATTTCTCCATCGGTAAGAGCTTTATGAACGAAAAGCTCACCATGACCGTGGGCAGCGCCCTCGATTTCGGGCTCAACCAGCAACAGGTGCAGGCCGCTTCCTTCCAGTTCCTTCCGGACATCACCGCGGAATACAAGATCACGCCGGACGGCCGCGTAGCCCTCACCTTCTTCTATCGCGATTCCTATAACTACCTGAATACTGCCAACCATACCCAGAACAGTTCCGGCACCAGCATCTCCTACCGCCGGGAGTTCGACAACTTCGCCGAACTCTTCAAAAAGAAAAAGAAGCGGACACCCGCTCCCCCGCCGGCCGCACCCCCACCCCCGGCGCAAAACGTCACAAAGACCGACACGCCATAAAAAACCCTCTGCGTTAGCAGAGGGTTTTACTTATTTCAATATCTCGTGTCCCAACTTATCCCGCTTCGTCTGCAGATACCGCTCGTTATGCGGATTCGGACAGACCTCGATCGGCACCGTCTCCACGATCTCCAGGCCATATCCCAGCAACCCGGCCCGTTTCTGCGGGTTATTGCTGATCAACCGTAGCTTGGTGATCCCCAGATAACGCAGGATCTGGGCGCCGACGCCATAGTCTCGCTTGTCCATCGGGAAACCGAGATGCAAATTGGCTTCGACCGTATCCATGCCTTCTTCCTGGAGCTTGTAGGCCTTTAATTTATTCAACAGGCCTATCCCCCGGCCCTCCTGGTTCATATACAAGATGACCCCCTGGCCTTCTTTTTCCACCAGCTTCATGGCCTCATGCAGCTGTTCGCCACAATCACACCGCATCGATCCGAGGATATCCCCGGTAAAACACGAGGAATGGACCCGCACCAGCACCGGCTCACCCGGCTCCCAGCTTCCCTTGATCAGGGCAAGATGTTCATTCCTGGTGTTCTTTTCCTGGAAGGCGATCAGCTTGAAATGACCATATTTGGTCGGCATATCCACCTGTACGATCTCTTCGATCAGGGAATCGGTCTTCAGCCGGTACTCGATCAGGTCTTTGATCGAGATCACTTTCAGATCGTACTTCCTGGCTATCTCGAGGAGCTCCGGCAGCCGGGCCATGGTCCCGTCCTCGTTCATGATCTCCACCAATACCCCCGCCGGTTCAAGACCCGCCAGCCGCGCCAGATCGATGGTAGCCTCGGTATGCCCCGCGCGCCGCAGGACCCCCCCGCGTTTGGCGCGTAAAGGGAAAATATGTCCGGGACGGCCCAAATCCTCCGGTTTCGTGGCCGGATCGATCAAGGCCTGCACGGTGGCAGCCCGGTCCCGCGCGGAGATTCCCGTAGTACAGCCATGCCCCAGCAGATCCACACTCACAGTAAAAGGCGTTTCATGAATGGCCGTATTATTGTTGACCATCAGCCCCAGCCCGAGCTCATCACAACGCTCCTCTACCAGGGGAGCACAGATCAACCCGCGGCCGACCTTGCTCATAAAATTGATGACTTCGGGCGTCACATTCCGGGCCGCGGTAACGAAATCCCCTTCGTTCTCCCGGTCCTCGTCGTCGACGACGATCACCAGCTTTCCTTGCTTTATGTCTCCAATAGCACTCTCGATACTTGACAACATTCCATTGAGGTTTAAGTGAGTAGGCGGTTTAAGCCGCCATGTACAAAATTAACAATAAAAACGCCGGAAAGTTAAGAAAGGATGCCTGAGGCATTTTGCGGCTTTTTGCGCCCAAAAATGTTGACAAGTTGTCAAAATTATGTTAATGTTAACGCGCAGCCTTTTTATAGCTTTGGTTTTCTTAGACAACGGTTTACTGCAAAGTCCATTCCTGTCAAAAGTCCCCACTCGCCCTGATTGGTTGCCATCTGTTAATGATTTCTTAATCATTCGTTCTCTATAACCCAGCTGCGAAGTTCTTTCTTTGCAGCCGCAAAAACCACTTTATATGATCAAACGACTGCTCTTATCGGCATTCACCTTAATCTCCATGCTCTGTGCTTTAGGGCAGGAGACGACCTCCTCGATGCTGGGAAGCGTCACCCAAAATGGTACCGGCCTGGCCGGTGCTACGGTGACTGCTCTCCACGTTCCCACAGGCACCAAGTATACCACGACTAGCCGCAAAGACGGACGTTACAACCTGGATGGTCTTCGTGTAGGTGGCCCGTATACGTTGATTGTTAGTTATGTAGGCTTCAAAGAAGAAAAAACGGAGAACATCTTTTTAACCATCGGCCAGGACTACACCGGTGACTTCACCATGACCTCCGACACCAAAGAGCTGGCTTCCGTCACCGTATCGGCCGGACGGCAGAACCCCATCTTCAACAACTCCCACACGGGTTCGCAGATACAGTTCAACCGGACCCAATTGGAACAGCTGCCTACCGTCAGCCGCTCCATCCAGGATTTTACCAAACTCGAACCTACGTCCAACGGTCTGAGCTTCGCCGGCACCAACCCCGGAATGAACAACATCACCGTTGATGGCGCCGACTTCAACAACTCCTTCGGCCTCTCCAGCACCCTTGGCGGCCAGGCCAGCGCCCAACCAATTGCGATGGACGCCCTCGATCAGCTACAGGTACAGACCTCGCCTTATGACGTCCGTCAGGGCAACTTCACCGGCGGTCTCGTCAACTCCGTGACCCGTAGCGGTTCCAATACCTTCCGCGGCACGGTCTATACCTATCTCAAAGGGCCCGGTACCATCGGCTACAAAGTCGATGACTACGCAGCGCCCCGAACTCCCTTCAAGTTCAACATCACCGGTGCTTCGCTCGGCGGCCCGATCATCAAGGACAAGCTGTTTTTCTTCATCAACGCGGAACAGGATCTGCAGACTGCCCCTGCCACCGGATTCATCGCCTCCGACGCCAATCACCCCGTGACCCCCGGCAGCGTTTCCATCGCCAATGCCGATACGCTCACCGAGATTGCCAACTATCTCAAAGATCCATCCAAGCACCCGGGTTGGAGCTACGACCCCGGTGCCTTCCAGGGTTATTCCTTCAAGACCAATAGCTATAAGGTCGACGCGAAAGTCGATTGGAACGTCAACCCCGCCAATGTCCTTTCGCTGAAATACAACTACCTGAAATCCTACGCCGACCAGTTCCCAAGCACCAGCCGTGCCATCGGTTCCGGTCTCGTTGGCGGCCAACAGGCCGGGAACAACGCCATGCCCTTCTATGGTAGCGGCTATCGCATCAACAACGACCTGAATATCTATCTGCTCGAGCTCAACACCCGCTTCGGCAACCAGGCTTCGAATAAATTGCAGGTGGGCTACTCCCGGGAAAGAGACTTCCGCACACCGCAGACCTCGAACCCCACCTTCCCGCTGGTCGACCTCCTGTATAACAACAACGGTTACACGACGTTTGGCTATGAGCCCTTTACTTATAACAACCAGCTGAATATGGACTCCTACCAGCTAATGGAGACGTTCATCCTTTACAAGGGCTCTCACGAACTCACGTTCGGCTCACAGGATACCTACAAGAAATACCAGAACGCCTTTGCACCCGGTTACCAGGGTGTCTACCAGTTCTCCTCGGTGGATGCGTTCCTTAACGGCCAACCCGCGGCCAACTACCGCCAGGAATATTCGACGCTCAAAGGCGGTGCGTTCCCCTGGGCCTATGCCGGCGCTACCAATCTGAGCCTTTACGCGCAGGATAAATGGCATGCTACAAGCAGGTTCACCCTTGTGTATGGTATCCGCTTCGACTATACGTCCTATCAAAATAAATTCACCGACAACACCTATTTCGATGCGCTGACCTTTAAGAATGGCGCTTCCTATAACATCGGCAAGGCCCCCGGCAGCTTCGTCGTCGTGAGCCCCCGCGTAGGTTTCAACTGGGACGTACTGGGTGACAGGAGCCTGCAGGTCCGCGGCGGCGCCGGTATTTTCACGGGCGCTCCCCCCTTCGTTTGGATCGAGAACCAGGCATCTACCAACGGCGTACAGCTGGGCACCGCCTCACTGTCAAATGTGACCTTCAACCCCACCGCCCAGGGAAGTCTTAATCAATATCTGGCAGCCAGCGGTCAGTCACAGACCTCGACTCCGACCAGCTATGGCGCCGACGTGGTGGCCAAGAATTTCAAATACCCCACCAAGCTGCGGACCAGCATCGGGGTCGATTATAAGCTGCCCGACAACTGGGTTGTTACCGGCGAATTCATTTATTCCAGGGACATCAATGCCACCTATATGGCGAATGTCAACCTCAACGAGTCCAATGGTATTGCGCTTAACAACGGCTCCGACAACCGGTGGCGGTGGAACAGCAATCCCACGGCCGTCAGCGGTGCCTCTACGGTGAATGCCAGCAATAGCTACTATTACGCCACTCCCGCTAATGCCACCCTGGCGCATCCCAATATTACGAACGCCATCTGGCTCGGCAATACCAGCAAAGGCTGGTCCTACGACGCTATCCTGAAGATCCAGAAGAACATCCGCAACTTCTCCGTGGGTGTGGCTTATACCCATAGCGACACGAGAACGGCCATGGAGACCGGCAGCACCGCCAGCACCCTGTGGTCTTCGCGCCCGGTCTCCAATTCGGACCCCAATGCAGCCGTGCTTGCGCGTCCGTCCTGGTACCAGCCCGATCGCATCATTGCCTACGGCAACTACCGCGTCGAATACGCCAAACATTTCGCTACGATCATTGGCCTCGTTTTCGAAGCCGCTCCTGCAGGCGTGACCTCCTATGTCTACAACGGCGACCTCAACGGTGACGGTAACAGTGGAAACGACCTGATCTATATTCCCAAGAGCTCCACCGATATCCACCTCATCGACGCAGGATCGTACAGCGCTGCCACACACACGGGTGCTACTACCGGTACAACCGCCGACCCCCGCACCGCCGCACAGATCTGGACGCAGCTCAACAATTTCATCACCCAGGACCACTATCTCTACAAACATCGTGGTCAATATGCGCAAGCCAACTCCGTTGTGCAACCGTTCTTCAAACGTCTGGACCTGCACGTAGGCGAAGACATCTATTTCTATACCGGTAAAGACGAACACAAAAGCAAACACACCATATCCCTGACGATGGACATGCTCAACGTGGGCAACTTCATCAGCAAGTACTGGGGTGTTTACAAGGCCTACAACGTCAACAACTTCCTGAAATTCGAAGGCATTGCAGCGGATGGCAAGACCCCGCTCATCTCCTTCCCCTATCAGGATGCGAACAACCTGGTTCCGCTTACCCAAAGCTTCACTCCGAGCACCAGCCTCAGCAGTCGCTGGCAGGCACAGTTCGGTATCCGTTACGAGTTCAACTAAAAACAAAGATCCAGCGCATAAAAAAACCCGGCCTCTGCCGGGTTTTTTCGTAAAATCATTTGCCCCATCCCCACAACAAAAACTCCGGCATCGCCCTCGCCCAGGTCTCGACATCGTGCTTCCCACCCGGTATCTCCAGGTAACGGATATCCCGCCGGGGATCATATCCCTTGGCCGTCAGCTCCCTGATCAGATCCTGCACATCGTCGATGGAATCGATCACCCCATTGTGATTGCGATCTTCGGTCTCGTCCTGCGTACCACATTCAAAAAAGAATTTCAACCAGGGATAATATCCGCCGCGGCGCACGGCGGCATGCATGATCCGGTCCGTGGCCTCATTGAAAGCCGGGTCGTCCTTACTCTTCGTCCGCCACCAAAAGCTGCCGCTGAAAAGACCCGCCCTGGCAAACTCTTCGGGATGCCGCCATACGATATCCATCGCACTCAACGCACCGAGACTAAACCCCGCAAAGGCCTTCTCCCGGAACGAAGGCGCCGGGTACCACTCCCGGATGGCCGGCAACAGCTCCTCGAAGATAAAACGGGTATACACATCCGCCTTCGCGCCCCATCCCTGGTAATCGGGCCACCCGGCCGTGCCATATTCCAGCTTGCGATCGGGCCCGGCATGAATACCGATACACAACAACGGCTGCAAACTCCCGCGGCCGTACAAGGCACTCAGGAGATCGGAAAAACCCATGCGGTCCAGATCCTGTCCATCGTTGAACAACAGCAGGCTCACCGTGGAAAGATCCTGCGGCATCCCGCCCGGCCAATAGCTGTCCACCTGTACGGTTCTGTCAAGGAATTGGGATCGTAAAGACTTGCTCTCACACAAAATATTCCTGGTCTTTTCTCTCAGCATAGCGCCAAAAATAGTAATTTGAAATGGAAACCCGCCCTTAAGGCCGCTTCCGTGAAAAATGGATCTCGACGAGATATATCACAAATGGCATTCGCCGGCCATCGGCCGTGACTTCGAAATGCTTGTGTTCGGCCACGCAGGCTATCCCGTGATCCTCTTCCCCACTTCCCGCGGAAGCTATTACCAGAACAAGGACCAGGGCCTCATCGAGACCGCCCGCTGGTTTCTCGAAACGGGAAAAGTCAAGATCTATTGCCCGGATAGCCTCGACGCCGCCTCCTGGTACAATAAATCCATCGCCCCGGCCGGGCGCGCATGGCAACACACCTTGTACGACAAGCTGATCCTGGAAGAGATCGTACCCCGCGCCACCTACGAGACCGGCCACACGCGCATCGCCCTGGCCGGCTGCAGCTTCGGCGGCTACCATGCCGCCAACTTCGCCTTCCGCCATCCCGGTCTCGCCGCGTACTGCTTTTCGATGAGCGGCATCTTCGATATCCGCTCCTTTACAGATGGTTACTACGACGACAATATCTATTTCAACAACCCCGTAGACTTCATCCCCGGCGCCGCCGAGCCCGCGCTTTGGCAAATGGGGATCGTCCTCGGCACAGCGCAGCGCGATATCTGCCGCGGACAAAACGAATGGATGAGCCGTCTGCTCACCGCCAAATCGATACCCCACTGGCTGGACATCCGACCGGACCGCGACCACGACTGGCCCGTATGGAAAGAGATGTTCCCCCATTATCTTTCGCTCATCGACAAATCATAATATATGTCTGCCAACAAAAAAATAGGTATTCTCTACGGCCGCGAAAGATCTTTCCCCATGGCCTTCATCGAAGCCGTCAATCGCAGGAATATCGCCGGCATCACCGCCGAACCCGTTCGCATCGATAAGGTCATCCAGGCGGAACACTCCGGCTATGCCGTAATCATCGATCGCATCTCCCAGGATGTCCCCTTCTACCGCGCCTGGCTGAAAAATGCGGCACTCACCGGCGCCGCCGTGATCAATAACCCCTTCTGGTGGAGCGCCGACGAAAAATTCTACAACAACTGCCTCGCGGAAACTATCGGCATTCCGGTACCCAAGACCGTTATCCTCCCCTCGCGCGAGCTGCCCCCCGATACAAGCGACCAGTCGTTCTCCAACCTCGCCTTCCCGCTGGATTGGGAAACGATCTTCCGCTATGTGGGATTCCCTGCCTATATGAAACCCTTTGCCGGCGGCGGCTGGAAGAACGTGTATAAGCTGCATAACGCGGAAGAGTTCTATCAACGCCATGGCGAAACAGGACAGCTCGTCATGTTGTTACAGGAAGAGATCGTCTTCACCGAATATTACCGCTGCTATTGCATCGGCGGCAAATATGTACGCATCATGCCCTATGAACCGCGTAATCCCCACCACCTCCGCTATTCTGCCGACTTCAATCCCACCGCGGAAAGGCTGCAGGAGATGGAAGAGATCGTGCTCCGCATCAACGCCTGGCTGGGCTATGACTTCAATACCGTCGAACTGGCCATACGCGATGGCATCCCGTATGCGATCGACTTCTGCAACCCCGCTCCCGACGCCGAAAAGTCCAGCGTAGGCGAAGAGAATTTTCAATGGGTCGTGGAGACCGCCGCCGACTACGCCATCGAAAGAGCCATGGCCCATCAGGACGGAGTCGACAACCTCACCTGGGGCCACTATCTCAAAAAAAGCGTGACACACCAGCCGCTCACCGGTGAATAAATGTGTCGAAAATGCGCTTCCGGAAAAATAGCGCATTTTCGCCAAATCGCTAATGTCTGTAGGCCTTCGGCCCGCACCACCGGTGCGGCCCTCGGTCGCGGGCTTCACCCGTGGACAAAAAGGCTACCGCCTTTTTTAATTCACCTTTTCCTACTAAATTTATCCAATGGCAGAGATCAACTATCGCAATTTCACGCTGGGAATCGAAGAAGAATACATGGTCATCGACCCGCAAAGCCGGGAGCTTAAAAGCCACGAACAAAAGATCGTCACTGAAGGGCAAAAGATCATCCGCGACAAGGTCAAAGCGGAGATGCACCAGGCCGTGGTAGAGGTCGGAACCGATATCTGCCGCGATGTCGACGAAGCCCGCCGCGACGTCTCTACCCTCCGCAGTACCATCAGCCGCATCGCGGGTGACCTGGGCTTTCACGTCGGCGCCGCAGGGACGCATCCTTTTAGCCATTGGGAACACCAGCTCATCACCGAACACGTCCGCTACAACGAGATCGTCAATGAACTGCAGGAAGCAGCCCGCAGCAACCTCATCTTCGGTCTCCACGTCCACGTCGGTATGGAAAGCCGCGAGATGGCCAACCACATCGCCAACTCCACCCGCTATTTCCTGCCGCATATCTACGCGCTCAGCACGAATTCTCCTTTTTGGGAAGGCCGCCAAACGGGTTATAAATCCTACCGGACCAAGGTCTTCGACAAATTCCCCCGGACAGGCATACCCGAAACTTTCGAAAGCATCGAGGCCTACGATAATTTCGTGAAGCTGCTGGTCAAAACGAACAGCATCGACAACGCCAAAAAGATCTGGTGGGATCTCCGCGTCCATCCTTTTTTCAATACGGTGGAATTCCGCATCTGCGACGTCCCTATGACGGTCGACGAGACCATCTGCATCGCCGCCCTCTTCCAGAGCATATGCGCCAAGATCTACAAGCTGCGCTCCCTGAACATGAACTATATCCAGTACTCCCGGGCCCTGATCAATGAGAACAAATGGCGCGCAAGCCGCTATGGCATCGACGGCCGCCTCATCGATTTCGGCAAGGAAGAGGAGGTCAATACACGCGTCCTCATTTACGAGCTGCTGGACTTCATCGACGACGTCGTCGACCCGCTCGGCTGCCGCGCAGCCGCGCACTACGCGGAACATATGCTCGAAACGGGCACCGGTGCCGACCGCCAGCTCAAGGTCTTTGCCGAAACCGGCAGCCTCCTCAGCGTGGTGGACTATATCCACGGCCAGTTCCTGGCAGGAACGTAGTTCCTATATACCGGCCTGGGGCCGGTCGGCCGAAGGCCCATCATTAGCTCGTAACGCCCCGAGGGCTACATTTTACGCAAAGCCCGAAGGGGCGTTACTTGAGGTCGGCGGCCGTAAGGCCGCTATTGACCTTTACACTCTGCATCGTCATATCCAGATCGATCTCGCCTTGGTTGTCATCGACATGCCAGGGAAATTGAATGCCATCCACAGTCCGGTAATCGCTATAATCGGTAGTGGTCTGGCCCTGGCTCGAGTTCTTGACGAGCCGGGTACGCAGCCCGGTACCAAGATCATAATAGTAGAACGAGGTCTTCCCGCCGGGGTCCGTGACCTTGAGCTCATAGACGTCCTTGCCGTTGATGTTCTTGATGCTCGTCAGCTCGGTCTTATACCCTTCCCTGGAAAAGTTCAGCTCGGGGAAAGGCGACACCTCTTCCTTGATGTCCTTCCGCATTTCCTCATCCAGCGGGGGATTCTGCCCCATTTGTGAAAGACTGATGCTGTCACCCTTTACCAGCAGCCGCAAGGCATGCGTATTGTTCATATCCGGCAGATCGATTTCCAGCAACATATTGTCCGGGCTCACGAAACGATGGGTCGTTACCACCTTCTGTCCCTGTACCGAAGCCGTGGCAACCGTCTCGAGGTCTTTGACCGCGAG
>Ga0134128_10000598_pt1 | contig 49299 bp, 88 predicted proteins | sample KB31754_FD_96462 | JGI IMG/M metagenome (GOLD analysis project Ga0134128, IMG submission 96462) | Terrestrial soil microbial communities with excess Nitrogen fertilizer from Kellogg Biological Station, Michigan, USA - KB3-175-4 | ecosystem: Environmental > Terrestrial > Soil > Unclassified ... | reverse complement strand
GGATTATTGGACGCTCAATGAAATAGCTATTAAACATATTGGTGCCCCTGAAAACTTTAATGTGTTAGACTATCGACAAGGCCAGTATCATAATGATGCTTATTATATTGAAGAACTCGATTGGGTATGGAATGAGGATTGTGAATTGGATCGCAACGTTTGGCCCGATATGACATACATTAAAGATGTTATAAAGGCTATCCAAGCAGGGGACGCAAGCGCGGATATGGTTATATCTGAGTTATATCGGCTGGGTGTATTGGAAGATACAAAAATATTAATGAAAGTAGCGTGGTAATATGGTGGATGTTTTTGAATTTACACCTAAAGGTATATCTATTAATAAAGAAAGATTCAAGGAATGGCTTGAATCTTTTGATTCTGGAGCTATCGTAGGGCATGTGAAAGCACATAGATCATGCCCTTTATATACATTTCTTACGGATAATGGGTGCCCTATTAAGTGTGTTGCATTTAACTATGTGCGAGAAAATGATGAGTATGGAAGTACGTATTTACTGGAAAGGTGGGCGGAAGATTTTGTGTACCTGATAGACCATCATCAAGATGAATCAAGAATGTACGAGCCTATTACAAAAGAACGGGCTTTGCAAGTATTATCGGAGATACCAGCATGAATTTTACCTGGAAAACCAGTGGCGCGGACAGATGGATAGATATTGATAAGAAAGCGTTTATTGAATGGTTATCTCAATTTGATGATACTGATTCAGTAGGACAAGCACGATCAAATAAAAGCTGCCCCCTTTATAATTTCCTTAATAAGGATGCACAAGATCATCCTCCTGTACTGAGTGTAGCGGAGACTTACGCAAGGAATTATTATGATTCCGAAACATATAGGCTGCCCTTTTGGGCAGAGGAATTTGTAGCTGCGGTTGATGGTCAGGGAGAGGATGAATATTTGCGTATAAAAGCAGGATCAATTATTACAAAAAGAAGGGCTATGGCTATATTGGCAAATAAACAAGAGAAATATTATGATACTTGCTCATGAGGTTGGCCCTGGTTTTATAAAAATAGCAGAGGAAAACGGCCATAAAATGGGGCTTATATATGGAGATGATGGTATATTTAGTTCTTATTGTACATTATGCGGAACCCTTATTTGGTTAGAGTATGACGATGTATCAAATATAGGGGAAATACAATACCCTTGTTCAGGTGGAACAAAACAAATAATATATGAAGGGTGGGCTTAGTTAATGGACCCAAATGAAGTAATAGATAACCTAGATTTTAATGAGTTTGGTAAATGGCTGCGGGAATTACCTGATGATAAAGAAATGTATGCTTGTTCCGGCGCTGTGTGCCCTGTAGCTTTTTATTTAAGAAGTTACGAAGTGCCTATACATTATGTAAGTAATGAGCTAATTGTATGGAATAATTGGAACTGGGGGACAATGACATATCGTCGCGGAACACCGGCTGCCTTTGCAATGTATATCAATTATTTAGATACATCTTTTCAGGATAAAAGTTATTCTATAACTCCCTCAGTTTCCAAAGAACAGGCTATTCAAATATGGGATAAGGTAAATGCTGATCTTCCCGCTATAGACTTCTCGCTATTCAAAAATTAACGGACTATACAAACATTGTGGAGACAATTAATGAGTGATCAAAGTTTTGAGAGCAAGCTAAAAATGGAACCGTTCAAAGAGTGGGTAGTACAAACATTCCCCACTCCCAATTCTATTGTAGGAAGAGTACGTGATGGATCTAATTGCCCTTTAGCTCATTATTTACAATCCGTTACCGGGGAATCCTATCTTAGAGTAACAAAAAATATTGTAGAACTGGAGGTAGGAGAAACCCAAGTTATGGGATCTATTACGGTGGCAACTCTGCCTTCGGATTTAGAGGCTTTTGTACGATATGCCGATTGGAGTCCTGTAACATACCTGGGTTGGGCACCACCAGAGGATATTACTCGTGATGAAGTACTAGCTATTATTGAGGAAGTAGAAGGTAAAGAATGGGTATTGCTGAAATAGATTTATCCTTAATTCCCACGTCTACCATTGTTATAAGCGATTGTATGGATCTTATGCGGGAAATGGAGGATAACATACTTGATTGTATCTGGACCGATCCCCCTTATTTTTTAAGTAATAATGGTATGACTTGTCAAGGCGGCAAGATGGTAAAGGTTAATAAAGGGGAATGGGATAAGTCTAAAGGTTTAGAGGAAGATCATAAATTCAATCTTTCTTGGTTAGCTGAATGTTTTAGAATATTGAAACCGACCGGCACGATTTGGGTTTGTGGAAATTATGAAAGCTATCCAAGCATGGCGTATGCTGCCCAACAGGTTGGGTTTAGAATACTCAATGATATAGTTCAGCAAAAAAGTAATCCTCCTCCGAATCTAGGTTGTCGTTGTTTTACCCACTCAACTGAAACAATTATGTGGGCCAGCAAAGCTGGTAAAAAATCTAAAGCTAAGTATACATTCAACTATCAAGATATGAGAAATTTGAATGGCGGCAAACAGATGAAAAATGTATGGAACATAAACGCTCCAGGGAAGGATGAAAAAAAGCACGGATCACATCCTACACAAAAATCTGAAGCATTAGTTATGCGCTGCTTGCTGGCTAGCACACAGCCGGGGGACACAGTATTTGACCCTTTTATGGGATCAGGTACAACAGGAGTAGCAGCAATAAATCTTAATCGTACATTTATTGGCGCTGAATTGGATGAAGAATACGCACGTATCGCAGAAAATCGTATAAAATCTGTAATATAATTTACAGTCTCCCCGTATCAGGCTATACTTACATAGCCTGATACAGGTGGTATACTATATTAGTAGTTGAAATCAGGAGTAAAAAATGGGTTTCTCAACCCCCTGGCCGTTTCCGTTTCTGGATAATGAACCATTATCAATTACATTCTGTCCAAACGAAGGTTGCGCCGGATGTGATTATCAAGAATTAGGGTGTGGGTGTACGGGTTGGCGTTGTCATACGTGTGGGCAATTTTGGTGGAACGGCGAAGTTATTTGTTCAGTACATGAATTAGATTTGGAGGATGCAGAGTAATGACTTCAGTACCGCACGAATCAGATTTGATCATTATGCGTGATGAAATAATGAAAATACTTAATGATGGTCCTATACTATTTGACATATGGCTGGCTACTCTTCCTGAACATATAACATTTAACATACGAGATTCCTGTAGCTGTTTTTTTCATCAATATATATTAGATAAGGCATCCTTGTTTGTATGGGCATGCCCTACGGAAGTGAGAATACCTGTATACGCTAATAGATCTTCCATGCATTTATATTTTCCTGACAACTATAAATTACCAAAATGGTGTACAGAGTTTCAGGATAAGATAATGAGATCAAAATACGATGAGGGATCTCCTATATCTTTCAACCAACGTTACCCTTCCACGGCACGTAAAGTATTACGAGATATTATGGGCGTAAATTATGGAGGTTGGTCAAAATGAATTCTCAACTAGAGGAAATACGTAGCAAGGTTATTGAAGTACTAAATGAAGGTCCAGGACCATTTAAAGAATGGTTGGGTAATCTTCCCCAAGATCAAATATATGATGCTAATTCAGCATGTGATTGCTTTTTTCACAATTATTTAGCTGAAAAAGCTGGCTTTGAGTTGGTAGTTGTATTTGAAGAAGTACGCCCTATTCAACAAACAAACTGGCTTGATTTCTCTGAGGTAGAATATAAAGTACCTAGTTGGTTTGTTGATTTCCAGCATGAAGTGTTTGAATACGCTGTCTCCAATGATGAAGACAATGAATTCTCCAATTATCAATTGGATGATTATGATATTCCTGTTTTCCCTGAGGGGGCTATCCAAGCGTTGGATACGGTTCTTAACCCTTATTATCAAAGTGAGCATTAAATAAATGCAAGATATTAGGTTTAAACAGGGTTTAAACTCGCCAACTAATATGGCGACCCCAGAGGGGCTTTTGATTTGGGGTAAAACGAGATCAGAAGCAAAGGTTAAAGCAAGGCGGATACGTAAAAAGCCGCCCAACGATCCAAAACTGGCTATTGCAACATTTTTTGTGTTATCCTGTAATTTAGCTACTCTTCTTTATTGTATAGCTTCTCTTTATTACAAAGATAAAGTTATACGAGACATAGATGCATACGTGTTGTTTGCTCCCCTTTGGTTTTTTATTATCTGTGATGCTCTTTCTAAATCAACGTTAGTTAAATGGTTTGGACCTGGAATTAACTTTGTTTGGAAATATGTAGGAACTACTGTTGAATATTTAAGAACAAAATCTAAACAGAAAGAAAGTACATTTATATCTTTAATGTATTTTTCTAATATGTTTGTCCAATTTGGTTTATTCAAGATATTCACAGGCTCCTGGATTGGCGGAAACTAGTCAAAGGTATTGCAATAAGGCTACGTATATGATAGTATACGTAGCCTAGGTATAAAATTCATGCCAGTAAGTTGGGTGGACCCATAATCCGGCTGTAACCCGGAAGCCTTGACAGGCAATGAGATTTCGATTATCTCTGCTGGCACTGGACCTTTAGTATAATAGAAGTATAAGATTCTGATACAATCTTGGCGTCGGAGCGTAACCGTCAAGGTCTACCGGCCATTGGTGTAAAGGGAGCACTAGATTCTTATAAAATCTCAGAATCCGGTCAGTACGGATATGGCCTACCAAATACCCGCATATTTAAATATGCGGGTATAATTTTTATCAAGAGCAAAAAAGGAGTAAAAAGTGCCGCGATATTTAGTAACACAGACAATTTGGGTGGATCATTATATTGATGCAGATAATATTGAACAAGCGCAAGAATCTGGTACATGGGCCTTTAATAAAGATTTAAATAATATTAATTTAGAAGAATTATTCCCTTTATCCAACGCTGTTTCAGTAGGTGATCCATTGGTAGATCAAGTTGATGAAGATGGGGAAATTATATATCCAGAATACGGTGCGGAAGATTAAATATGTTTAATTCTATGGAAGAAATAGATATTTATTTTATGCACATGCCTTCCTCAGATCCAAGACACGCCTCTCATTATCCTGAAACAAAAGAAGGATTAAGTAATTGGATGAAGGCAAATGAAGCACCCTTACGTCAATATGCAACATATTTGGAATGTTCTTATGATGAATACGTAACATTTTCACTTGAGGAATATGAATATGTTACACAATTACGTGCGCTTGGCTATGATATGGAAGTAGTATTTTCCGCTTTAGATAATTAGCAAAAGGGGATTTTTTATATGGGCAGGCCGTTACCATTCACCAATCCAGCACCTTGGTCAGACCATTACCCTTATTCTCGTAAGGCTGTAAATGATCGTGCTATAGATGATGGGTTACTTGGTACTGAATATTCCCCATATGAAGAATATCCTTATCGGCACCCTCCACGTAGTAAGCTCTCTTGGAGAGAGCGATGGGCTAATAATCGACGTATTAATAAGTACGGCGGTCCACCATATTATTCTCCCACTCATGCAAAATTCACCATAACGCTACCCAAAGGGGATGAAGGATTCTTGTTCGTTATCTACGAAGAGATTGAATCAACCCATTCTCCAAAACCTGATTACAAACCGGTATATTATTGTGAAGCAAACGATATGCCGTGGGAATTTGAGCTTAAAACCAACACAATCTATGCAAGGAGCGTAGTTGTGAATGGTCAACACCGGTTCCGTAGATTTAAAACTACGTTTTATAGTGACTCTGCCCAATCTCAACATGGGTATACTTCACGAGTAGAATGGCTGGATTGATGACTGAAATTGAACTTATTCAATCTCTTGTAAATATCCCTCAGGATGCCATATGGCATCCTGAGGGAAACACACTGATACATACTAATCTTGTGATTAGTCAAGCTATTCATATAGGAGATAGAGATCACTACAATACCCACGATTATTCATTGCTATATCGTGCCGCAATGTATCACGATGTAGGAAAACTGACTACTACAAAAATAATCACCCCTTTGGGTAGTTTTATACCTGAGCAATATGATCCAATAATACATGGTGCCTATACAAAGATCACCAGTTACGGCCATGCACAGGAAAGTGCAAGAATGGCAAGAGAAATGCTGACTTCATATAATGAAGATCCAGCATTTATTGAAGCTGTAACCGTTCTGTGTGATACCCACATGAATTATAATATATTCACACCTAAAGCTGTGCGAAAGTTACAAGCTAAGCTATCCAAAGCAGGTACAAGTCTCGCCCTCTGGGCAGCATTAGTAGAGGCTGATCATTCTGGCCGCGATCCTCTGCCTCATTCAGCGCCGGGAAAATCAGTTCTGGAGTTGGCAGAACTTTGTGGCGTACCTATACTATAGGAGAGAAAAACATGGCCGATACGGTGCGTGTAAAAAAATCACGCGGCTCTTTGTTTACTCGCATATTTTTATGGATATTTGGATATAGGTGGGTTGAGAGGAAGATACAATTAACTGAAGAGTATTTCGGTTTTTATGAGCATTATATAACCGAAGGTGCTGTTGTTACTTGCAAAAATAATAAAGAGAGTAAAATAAAAACAGCAGATAGAGAAATTAGGCCGATTCGTCAATATACTGATGATAATGGATATAGAGTTGAGGTACAGGGGCTTGTTGTATCCGCCACCTGGGAAAGTGGATATCATGCAGATATGAATACTGAGTCTGAATTTGTCGTTCTTAAAGAGGGATATATACATAAAGCTATGCTTAAAGCTTTAAATAATCATAAATATAATAAGATTGAAAGTTTATATGATTAAGGTGCTGGGATTCAGAAATATATTCCCTGTTGATAAAACAATTAAACGAACCTCTGAGTGTGTTAGTTGTTTGACAACTTTAGAATTTTCTTTAACGGATCTCACCCCTAATTGGAATATTCAGCCTGATCCTGTTTTGGGGAATAACATACCGCTTGTCGAATTGATGAATTTTACATTCTTTTGCCCTGAATGCGGTAGTGGCCTAAAGTATACTTTAGGCAATGATGAACGATCTGTTATAAACTATCTTCAAAGAGAAGAAAAGCGCAGGTTATATGAAGAACGTAAAAAAAATACAGATAAAGGATTAGGAATATCAAATGATAAATAGAGGTTTTGTTAATGATAAGCCTAGGTTAGGAGGTTTTGAATTGCACTATACGGGTTTGTGTCCTTATTGTGCCACTACAACAGAGTATGATGTAGATGATATGACTCCCATATGGATTGGGGAACCTCCGTGTTTAGAATTAAAATGTGTCAGATTCTTTTGCTCTGAATGTAGAAAATTATTAGAAGTAACTAATTTTTCAGTTCAGATAGGGTTAAAAGAGTATTTTACTAGACTTAAAATACGAGAGACTTATGAAAGTAGGGGCATTAATCAATGAAAATTGTAAAAGAAGGTAAAATTATAGATAATTGGTCCCAATACTATAGTTGTGATTGCGGAGCAAGTTTACTTGTAGGGGCTGATGATCTAATGTTTAATTCCGGCCAATTATGGAGAGATAATGATGGCCTCAGTACTCAATTAACTTTTAACTGTGATCACTGTGGAACAAAACAATCTCTTATAACTCCACAATTTATATCTCAATATGTATACGATAAATCAATTGCCTCTAAGGCAGAGTCGCACCTTTAGCTGATTTTACCCTCCGCTAAAAATTAGGAATCCCTATTGCCGTCTAGTTGAATTCCTGTTATACTTCAATTATGATTTAATAATTCATGATTGGAGCATTACATGGGAAAATTTTATGGGTGCAGACCCAGTGTACCTGACCAACGCAATCTCAAATTTTTACATTTAGGGAATACTCCGCTTCCTGCTGTAATAAGTTTACGAGATAAAATGCCTACCCCACTTGACCAGGGACAACTAGGTTCCTGCACAAGTAACGCAATGGCGAACATTTTTAAGTACCATCTTATTAAAGATAATGTCGCCGGAGAAAAATTTGTACCTTCTAGATTATTTATTTATTATAATTCTAGATCTTTGGAAAACACAGTAAATTCTGATTCAGGCGCTACTATTGTTGATACTTGCAAAGCAGTAAATCGTTTCGGCGCTCCTGCTGAGCATGAGTTTCCTTATGATATTACTAAATATACTGTAAAAGCTAATGCAAAAGTATATAGTGATGCCTCTCACAGAAAAGCAGTAAAGTATCAAGTAGTACAGCCTAATATTGAGCAAATTAAAGGTGTACTAACTCAAGGATTGCCTGTACAAATAGGTTTTAGTGTTTATGAAAGCTTTGAATCCGATGAAGTAGCGAAAACAGGCATTGTACCAATGCCTTCACAAAGTGAACAAAATCTAGGCGGTCACAGTGTTGTAGTTATCGGCGTAAACGATAATACCCAATTAGTGGAATGTGAAAATTCATGGGGAACTGAATTGGGACAGGGAGGATTTTTCTATCTTCCTTATGCGTACATCCTTGATCCTAATCTTACTTGGGAACTATGGGCTATTGATTTGGTACAGCGTGTAGCCTAAAACTATTTAAATTATATAAACAATGGACCCAGCTATTAAAATAGCTGGGTCCATTTTACTCTGGAGTGGGAAATGGAACCTATCATCGTATGGGAACGTTGGGTAATAGGATCGGATAATTCTATCACTGTAATAGAGAGTAATATAGATGAATTCAAACAGGTAAAACCAAAAGCTATCCAAGCTGTAGATACAAGACTTGAATGGAAATACAATTACGACCGATGGGTTCCTATTCTAACAGCTAACTACAACCTTATTAAAAAACTGTAAAATACGATACTTTGTATCGTGTGATACATACAGGCAGCTATCCAAGATGGTATACTAATCGAGTAGTAAATGAGGGATCGCATGAAAAAGACAGTAGCTTATCAAGTAGGTTATAATCGTTCAAACTTCATCTGCACAGAATGTGCCGACCCATTACTCAATCAATATAGTACATTTCCCTCGGTTGATCCGAGTGGAAACGTACTGGTGCCTGTAACCAATACTGACCGTGTACACGGTCAGTATTGCTCTTATTGTGACAATGAAATTACCAGTGAGATTCGTAACGAAAGATTTGTGTTTGCATGAGGCTTTATGAAATATTTTATTATTATATAGGCCAATATATTGAAGTATGTAGAGATTATCACGAAGGTAAACTAACATTTCAAATACGAAGAAAAGAAAAGGTAGGCTGGCGAAGCGCGGAAGCTGAGCGTCAATCTAAAATTAGGACATACATTTTATTAAGGAATCATGGTAACTAGCTTTATATATCCAACATACGAAGGCCCACCTCCAAGTATTTGCCCCTATTGTGGGCCTGATGGAGATGGTTTATATAATCTATACGATGGGTTGTATACAATATCCTGTATACAATGTGGTGCTAAATGGCAAAGCCAGTGTGGAATAACTTGGGTTGAAATGCCTACCGTAAAATGGTCGCAGGAGAATTCAGATGGCACGAATAGTTATAACCGGCAGTAGAAAGTTTAACTATCTAGCTTTTGTACGATTAGCTATTGCATCTTTACCTGAAGGGACATTTGTTATAACTGGTGGAGCGGAGGGAGTTGATACTTCCGCTGAAAAAGCAGCGAAAAATGCAGGCCATAAAGGGCATGTAGAGAACGCTAACTGGCGGCCTAATGGGGTATTTGATAAAGGGGCTGGATTCAAGCGTAATATTAAAATGCTTGATATGCTGGTGAATCCTCAGAATGGTGATAGAGTTCTTGCTTTTTGGGATGGTTCTAGTAAAGGAACCAAACACACTATTGATAATGCAAAAAGAAAGAACTTATCATATAGAATTTTTACGGAACAAGATGTTAAAAGGATGGGAGTTAAACGATTGAATGAACTGATACAATATTGTCAGGAAAAAGATATAACCTTTATACGCTTCGCTGTATTTCTAGACGAAGAAGAAGATTTATATGATTCGATAGACAATTGGTATATTGAATATGCGGGAGGCTCAGAGTATCCTGATGGGAGTGAAGGAAATTATAGCGCATTCCCTGATGCTTTAGTTGAACTATTGTTCCAAGTGCAAGCCACTTGGCCCAACAACTTCTCCACTGGTATATTTGAAATATTTATAGAGCTAGAGGGAAATAAGCTATCCAAGACAGCTAACATTGATACTGAAGGCGTTGTGCAGTATTTGCCCAAGCCTATAGATATAGGGATTTAAATAAATACAATGGCTATAAAGTTAGGATTGGACAAAATATTAGGTAAACCTGCAACTATTCCAGAACAATATGAAGAGAATAATGTTGTAGGTAATATGCATATGAATCAAGAAGGATGGGTAACTTCTTGGACTATGAGAGTAGATTCAGACGGTCAACTATATATTGATACTGTTCAAACGTTTGATGATACAGGTCCACATGGAACTGTTGCATTAAAGATCAAACGTGTTGAAGGCGGGTTTGAGGCCAGCCCAATGAATAGTGATTATAGATGGCAGAGAGATGATAGCTCTTTTAATCATTCTTCTGGTAGATATGTTCCAGTAGTTAAATTCAACGGATAAGGAGTAATATCATCGCCCATCCTATTTTTCACTCACGCGCATCGGCTGCACGTTATGGGGGAAAAGCCAATGAATACTATACATTCCATTCGTATATAGATCAAACAAAACAGCTTGTTGCTGATTGTAGGCACCGTATGTTACTTCATAATGAATGGGGTTTAGGTGTGATTGATCTAAAGTTTGGATCATATCTTCCTTGTTCAGCAGGAGCGGTTTCTGTAAAAAAATTAGCTCATGACCATATTATGGAAGATATGGGAGAAATCCCCTCTCTTGAGAAATCATTACACGGATGCAGCTTTGCCTTATCAAAAATCATGCCTTCTTTAGCTCATGCGGAAGCTGATTATACATCATATCATCTAAATGATATATTGGATTGGGATAAACTATACCAACTCCACTCCTTCTTGGACAGCCCTCTTCATCATATGGGTGCGGATTCCATAGCATTAGCCCTAACCCATAATTCTTTCGGGCCGTTTTTGTGTGAAGGAATTTTCGGAATTACTGTAACAAATAAACAAATACCGACAAGGTATATAGTAGAGAGGCATATATTAGCAGAATGTAGAGGAAAGATTCCTTCTATTGAACAAGTGTTTCAAGGAATGGAAATTGAAGGTTGGATGTGTAAAAATGCGAAGCGTTTAAGTGAAAAATATAGTGAGGAGAAATAATGTCTAAAAACATGTCTTCATCATCGGATGAATTCGGTTGGGCGATTACTGTAGGAAAAGTATTTTTGGGAGTTGTAATACTATTTATAGTTTATTACAATTGTCATGTAACGGTATCGGCGGGACATACAGGAGTAGAAACACAATTCGGCGCGGCCACAGGTCAGGAATATAGTCCAGGGTTTAACTTTAAGCTCCCGTGGAAAGGTGTTGCGGATTTCAACACACAAATCCAACTAGTTAGCTCCGGTACGCTTAATGCCTCTAGTTCAGATCTTCAAGGAGTCTCTACTACAGTAGAAATTAATTATCAGCCAAAGGCAACCGGTATTTCCTGGATTTTCCAAAATATCGGTACTGATTATGCAAATAAGGTAATCATTCCAGCTATCCCTGAAGCTGTAAAAGCTGTAACTGCTCAATATACTGCGTCACAGCTTGTGACGCAAAGAGCTAAGGTTAAGCAGGATATTACAAATACATTGAGCCAACAATTGGCAAAGTCTGATATCATTGTTAATGCAGTAAATATTACAAACTTTGATTTCAGTGATAGCTTCAACCAAGCTATTGAAGCGAAGCAGGTAGCTCAGCAGGCGGTTTTGACCGCACAGCAGAATTTAGATCAAGCACGAATTGATCAACAAAAGACAGTTGTAACTGCCCAAGCAAATGCTCAAGCAGCCATTGATACAGCGAACGGTGCCGCCCAAGCTGTTATTATTAACGCTAAAGCTGCCCAAGAGGCTCAGCAATTGCAAACAAAATCTCTTAACCCATTGTATTTATCTTTGCAGTACATCTTGCATTGGAACGGTCAATTACCTCAATATTTCAGCGGAGGTAATAATCTACCGTTCTTTACAATCCCTTTGACAGGTACAACTATTCCGGCTCAATAAATCTAATTAGGCCCCAAGGAAATTATTCCTTGGGGCCTTTGAGGTTAGGAGAATAAAAATGACTGAATTGGAGAGATTAAGGCAGGAAGTTAATTATCACGTAGGTAAAATGCAAGAATATGCTCGTGGTATACGAATAACACATGACGCAAAAGAAATGTTGCGACTATCATCTTTGATGAAGGAGCATTCTCATCTCATGAAAGAATCAAATACTTTATATTGTAATGAGCTAAGAAAGGTACGGCGCGATTCTGCCTTAGACCGACAAATACAACACGCGACAGAAATACATGATATAAAAATTGCTTATGCTGAATTAGAACAGAAATATTATGATCTTGTTACCTATGTAGCAGAGAGGAATTTATAATGGCTGAACAATATATTGCACTCACTTTAAGTGAGGTTGAAAGATATGTCAATGGAGCATATTCTTTAGAGGATTGGCTGACGGCAAAAGAAATAGCCGATAAGTTTTATGGAACTGATGCAGTGGAGTTACACACAAATGTAGATTGGGAGTATAACGATGAAGGTGGAGAAGAAGGGAGAATGTCTACTATAGAGGTTTATAGTAAAGATTCTTATGGGATATTAAGAAAAATGTTCCCAACCCTTCCTTCCGATGGTGAAGACTATGCTGATTGGAATGAGCATGATCTTTATTATGAATTTCCACATTACGATGTTGAAAAACTTCCCCATAAAAAAGCTGTGTATGATCTTACGAATCCCGCCGCTTCATTTATGCCGACATTTTATATGAAAGTAGGAGAGTAAACCTATGGCTGTCCGAGATGATATGAGTTATTTACTTAAATATAATAACAAAACTGGTGATCCAATATTTTTATCAGAAGATTGGACTCTAATTCAGAATAATCAATATAAAAAGATCTCTACGGAAGATTTCTTAAAAGCTATCCAAAATAGATACACTTTTGAAGATTGGGATCGGGCTAAATTTATAGCAGATCAATATTACGGTCCCAAGGCTGTAGCTTTAACAACACTTGTATCTGAAGAATACCTTGATGAAACATATGAGGATCGAATATATGATATTGTTGTACGAAATGAGGATGGGCATGAAATAGATTTTGATCTAACCCTCCCTGGATTTGATGCGCTAGTTGAAGACTATAAGAATGGGTGGGAACTATGGGATGGAAGTAAGGTTCCTCCATTGGATCGCCGTAATCCTCATCAATGGTATAATGATATTGCTAAGCAGGAATATATTATGTATGCTGTAAAAGATTTTCCCGCTAGGGAAATCACCTATGATTTATGTGTTCGCCAAGAGAAAGCAGAGCCGGAAATATATGTCCGCGTACAAACAGATTAGTCAGGAAGAATATATGTCCTTGGTAGAATATTCTTATACAGTAGAGGATTGGGATATAGCTAAAGATATTGCCGATACATATTACGGATCTGAAGCAGCTTATTTATGTACACATACAAGCTATATGTATGATGACATGGGGTATAATGCATACGTATGTGCTATTGACATATTCGATTCCTTTGGACAGCCTATGGATTTTGATCTATCCCTTCCAGCGTTTTATGCTATTGAAGATCGTATGAGGTCAGTACGTACTTATGATATGCCGTCATATTTAAATGTACCCCCATTCAATAGAGAAGCGCCTGACTATAGATATATACCATATCTGGTAAATGAATATCTTGATTATAGATTAGGGGATTTACCGGCACGACGAACTCAGTTTGACCTTACCAAGCGAGAACCAAAAGTCCCACCAACCATTTGTATTAATTCGGAGGATAAATAAATTATGCCTTATGTAAAAGTCAGCGCGGAAGAGATGGATAGGATTCGTAATAATGCATATACTTTGTATGAATGGGAGGCAGCGAAAGCGTTTGCCTTGAAGTTTTATACAAATGCTGTAGCTCTTGTTACCTATTCAGAGGATGTATATAACGACGAAGAAGATGTTCCTACTATTATTGATGTCCAGGCATTTGATATACAAGGTAAACGATTAATCCCTGATGGCTCACTGCCGGTATTCAAGGATTTTGAAGTAAAGCTTTCCCGATATGAAACGGTTTATGACAATACCAGTATAAGAAATCTTCCTATAGATAAGGGCAATCTTAATCCTAGGTTCTCAGAGTTTATATGGGATACATACCTGCATTATGATGCGGATCGAGATTTAAAGGCAGGTAATATTACCTATGATTTGACGACAAAATCAGCTCGACCTCCTATGGATCTTTATAGGTACGTAGAGAATTAAAAATTCCTTTTAATAAATTGTATCATAAGGCACGAACGCTTGATGCGCTTCGTGCCTTATGCTATTATAGAGACTATCAGGAGGTAGCGAAGCAATGCAATATGAGGTAGACTTACAAGGATTTAAAGAGTGGTTAGAACATTTTACACAAGATGCGATAGTAGGCCGGAAAGGAAGTGCAACTTCCTGTCCTGTGTATAATTATCTGCATGATACTGACCGAAAGGTTTGTTATGTTACAACACATACTATTTATCAAGATAAAATAGGTAAACATTTTGGACTAACTCCAAAAGCTATAGGAGAATTTATACAGGCAATAGATGCTGAACCAAGTATTAATTTTGTAGATGAATCATTAAATATTACAGCAAAAAGAGCGTTGGAGATTTTTGAACAGGTGTGTCAAAAATATGTACAATAAACCCGATATGTCTTTTATGGATTTTATGAAATCTGAAATTATAAATGATAATGATATGTATCACGTAAAGATACGAGATTTTAGGGAGTGGTTGAGGGATTTATCTGCATCTGAATGTGTAGGCTCTCCCTGCCATCCAAGGCGTTGTCCTGTATTCCACTATGTAAAGACTGTTGATCCAACTGTATTCGCGGTTGTTCCTGGTTTAATTATCTTTAAATATGAAGATGGGACGTATCATCAGAAACCCTTAAGCTTTTCAATTAGTCAATTTATTAAACTGACTGATAAAGTATTTAGGGGAAAGAACGACTATATATTTGGCGATCAGTTGTGGGCATTGTTGGAATCTTTCGCCCCTGAAAACCCGGAGCCGTTTATTATGGAGGAAGCATGAATACGTATGGTAATATATTTATCTATAATATAGATTTAAAAGAATTTAGAAAATGGCTGCTATCCAAGGAGGATTATTATCCTGTAGGTACAACATGTTCTTCAATAGATTGTCCTATTCGTAACTATCTCACCGTGGATGATTATACAGTTATTGCTGTAGAAGAACAAAGTATACTTTGTTCTTTACCTGAGGGTAGAATGCGGTTTGGAATACAGCGCGAGGTAAAAAAATTTATCAACATGTTGGATCATGCAACCGATCTTAAACCAGTTCTGCTAAGAGCAGAGGAAGTACTGTTGGCTTTGGATAGCTTTTATCCTGAATTAGCGGAGGAAATGAATGTTTAGTCTAGATTTTAATGCAATGCAAGCATGGTTACAATCAAAAGATCCTAATGAAATAGTTGGGGTTGCGGTAGACGCCCAACGCTGTCCTGTTGCTAATTTTTTACGAGAAACAACCATTCCTGATATAAATGCAATCTTTATGTATATAGAATATAAAGATAGCATTAATTCTTTATTGATAGATCGTAGTAGGAATGAAGAATGTTCAGAAGCTACCATTTTTTATATAAATGAACTGGACGCCAGTACGGTAAGCTTTAATAAAAATGAGAGAAGCTTAAATCTCACGGCTGCTAAATGTTTGAATATTATGAATAAAATAAGGTTAAGTATAAATGAATGATCGGATTGTAAACATTGATTTAGCTGCGTTCAGGGATTGGTTAAGAAGCCATGATCCTGAAGCGGAAGTAGGGCAACGGGGCGAAGCTAATTCTTGTCCTGTAAAGAATTATTTGTCAACAGTTGACAATGAAATAACTGGGGTTGGGTATTCTTTATGTTATAAAAACAAAAAAGAAGTAGATTCTGAAGGATTTACCATAGTACCTAGGGTAAGTGATATTATTTCAAGAATAGATAACGGAAGATCTTTCAGAGATTCAGATATAAATAATATAGTTACTGCTCAAACAGTACTTGAAATATTATATAAATTGCGCCCAGAGCTAATAACGGAGTAAATAAATGGCGGAAAAGTATTATGAAATAGATTTAGCCAGTTTTAGGAATTGGCTAAATCTATTTAAATCACATGAGATAGTAGGATTTAGAGGTCTTTCTCATTCATGCCCTTTGAAAAACTATCTTCACACGATTGACCCTTTGGTAGGCAGTGTAAGTGGGGGCACCGCAGGCTCTATAGGAAGGAACACCCATAATGATATGAATTGGGAGTATGTGCCTTTTAAACCAGAGATAGCTTTATTTATTAATGCTATAGATAATAATTCTGTTTCGGCGGTTACAGCAAAAGAAGCTCTCCAAGCGTTTGATAAATGCTTTCCTAATGTGATGATAAAAAAAGAATTAATACATGTTTAGTTTAAATTTTCTTAAATTTAAAGAATGGCTGGAGTCTAAAGAGCCGGAGTGTATTGTAGGGCAAGCAGGTAAAGCTGATGCTTGCCCTATTATAAATTATTTAAAATCTAAGGATAGTTCATATGCATCAATATACGATAAAGTATATAAACGTGATTATACATCACACGGTGAGGATTATGAGTATACTGTTATTAAGGAGGATGTAGATTGTTTTACCTATGACTTAATAAAAAAAATTGATGACATTCCAAGATTAAAGCATAAGGTTTGGTATTTTGATGATAAACTTAGCGCACTGGAATGTTTAGAGGTAGTGGATTCAATATTGGAGACAGTAACAACTATATAAGAAAGGCACTTAATGATTACACAACAAAAAACTTCCTTCCCAAAAGCGGCTCTTAGAGAGATCGCTGGTTTAGTTGTAGGCGCTGAGCGATCAAGTTTAGATTCTTCAGTATTAGAGGAACCTTTTAATATTATCATCGATACCATTGAAGGTATCGATGATTTGAGTATACGATCACAAATAGTCACGGATATGTGTCGATCAAATAGTATTGATCCTATCTTATTCCATAAAGCATTAGCTACGGAAGATGTGGATAGTAATAAATTTTATTGGCCCTCCCCACTGGCTGAGGATGCCTTTTATGGTCCTATAGGTGCCCTTGTGAGGTCAATATCGCCCCATACTGAGGCAGACGAAGCCGGTATATTAATATCCATGCTGGTGGCACTGGGTAATGCTGTTGATCGCGGCCCACATATTTGGGGTGGCGGAATGCATTATACAAATGAATATCTAGCGTTAGTTGGTGAATCTGCCCACGCTCGTAAAGGCACCGGTTGGAATATGGCGCACCATGTTATGAAACGTATTGATCCATATTGGTCTACCCATAACGTAAAGCCAAGTATATCTACAGGTGAAGGATTAATTAGCCTTGTTCATGATGATATTATAAAAAAATATTGGGACGAAGACGAAGAGATTTGGGTAGAGAAAAAAGAAGCGGGAGGTATTACTGATAAGCGTTGTTTAATTTGGGCAAGCGAGTTTAGTTCTGTTCTACAAGCTATGAGCCGCCCAGGTGTTATGCTTCCCTCCACGCTTAGAGAAGCGTGGGATGGTGGAGTATTAGGTAATATCAATAAAACAAGCCCTCTTACCGCTACTGATTCACACATAAGCATTGTGTGTGCTATTACTGTTCCTGAGCTATTAAAACAGCTTGGAGAGACAGATGTAATCAATGGATTCAGTAATAGGTTCCTTTGGTGCTGTGTAAAAAAGGCCCGAAATCTATCCGAAGGTGGGGTTATTCCAGAAACAAGAGAATACAATAACAGTCTACGAAAGATTCAGACCAATCTAGGTTGGTCAAGAGATAGATTAAGACAGATGACTCGAAGTGTAGAGGCTTATCCATACTGGGATGCACTTTATAATGAGTTTGATCAAAAAGAGACATACGGTGTGCATAGGTCCGCTACTTCTCGTGGTGTGCAGCATATTATGAGATTATCAACTATCTATGCAGCTTTGGACGGTGAATCGTGTAACCACGAGATCAATGAAGATCATATTAGGGCAGGAGAAGCTGTATGGAATTATTGTAGTGATAGTGCCAAGGTAATATTTGGTAATTCTACAGGTAATGATGCAGCGGATATGATTCTTGATGAATTAAAAGAAAATAATACAGGTATTACAAAGAGAGATTTAAAAGAAAAGTTTGCACGAAATAAGCCTAACTATGTGATTGAACAATCCTTAGGTATGCTGGAAAACGATGGGCTGGCTTTCAGTAGAAAAAATTTTATCGGTAATGATTTTATTGAGATGTGGTATCCTGCCAAGAGAGGATAGAGCAGATAATGTATCAGGATAAAAAAGAAATAGATATGGTCGCGGTTATAAGGAAATATATTCCCCTGCGCTCAGCAGGTTCCACTAAATTTAGTGGGCCTTGTCCGTTTTGTATTACCAATAATCTTACAGGAGATGATCGGTTCAGTGTAAAGCCACAGCTTTATATGTGGAACTGTAATAAGTGTATGAATGGAAAATGGCATGATATAATTACATTTATTCAAATGATTGAAGGGTTAAATTATCTTGACACTTGTTCATTACTTAATCTTGATCCTAAACGAGAAGATGTTCGTCAAGATTTCACAGATAATCTGAATACTATCCAACCAGCAGCAGATTGGGTAAAAGCTGCCTGGGAAAAAATAGAGGAAGCAGAATATAATCTTTATAAAAATGAGAAAGCACTAAGCTGGTTATATAATAAAAGAGGATTGACTGATAAAACTATTAAAGAGTTCAGGTTAGGATTTTTTGATCAGGAGCAAACATTATTATCACTTCCTGATGGATCTGATGTAGTTATTCCTAGGGGTATTCTTATTCCAGGTATTGCTGTTGATGGTACGTTGTGGGGATTAAAAGTTGCATCCGGTGCTGAGGTTAGCACAAAAAAACTGCGTAAATATTATTTTGTACAGTTCAGTAGGGCTGCGCTTCATGGGAAAGTAAGTAATAAACGACCTTTACTTATAGTGGAAGGTGAGTTTGATATGATTCTTGCTTACCAGGAGGCTGGAGATAGGTTGGATGTGGTCACATTAGGGGGTGCAGGTAATAAACTGCCTGCCCGATGGTTGCAATATATTAATTACCATAATCCTATTGCTGTAATGTATGATAATGATCAGGCAGGGCAGGAAGGCGCAAGGCATTGGGATTTCTTGGGTAGTAGACTTATGAATCCAGTTCCTAAGCTGACCGTAGGTAAAGATATAGGAGAATTTGTGCTTACTCACGGCTGTAGCTTCTCTGCTTGGGTAGATAATATATTGCTAAAGTCCGTCAAACCTATTGGTAAAGTAGTAAAGCCAAAAATGACAGAGCCAACACATGTGTTGGCTGAACAATTAGTTGTACCTAAAAGGATAAATACTACTGTTCTTAAAGAAGAAATCATAGATGAGATAGAGCATGAACCCGCCAGCTTAGCTGATTTAAAACAAATCTTTAATTGTGATGAAGTTGTACCTATATTTAATGAGCTAAAATCTGAGGGATATCTTATTATCAGTAAAAATGGTGTGTGCAGTTTAAATCCAGTTTTTAAAAAGCATGAATCTTTAGCTGCCCAAAGCGCTATAAAGTTAGCTGATAAACCATATTGGATCTGTACAGTATGTACAAAGCTGGATTGGAGAAGTGATCTTGAAGGGGAGTGGTTTTGTGGAAACTGCGGTTCGACACCAGAAGCTCCTACTCAATGGGCTACAACCGCCGATCAATTACGCAAAGCTAAAAAACCTGTATTCGGTAGTGTATAGTAACAAACTATAACTAATTTTACAGGGCTTTTTCTTGTGAAAAGCCCTGTATTGTGCTATACTAAGGAGGTACTAATGGCCTTGATGGAGCCTGAAAATATTTTAAATCTATCAGTCAGAATGAGTAATTATACAGAAGTTTTATTGGGTACTGTTGGTTTACGCTTTATGCAGACAGCACTTAATAATGCTGTTGCAGATAGAATAAATAAAGGAGAAGAGTTTAAAGAATTTGCGTTTGAAGTCGTAGCAATATTAAGCGATGCATCTAATGTATTGTTTTTATTGTATGTATCTATTGATGATAATTATTTTAGTATTACCCCTATAAATAAACCCTTCTCTACGTATGGGGCAATACATAATGCAAAAGCATATTTAAATTAATGAATAAAGATATAAAAATAGGATTTTGGTATTCATTATTTCTTAGGTTTATGGGGTATAAAAGTGTATGGATTGATTTACCTAAGGGAGAAGGATCACATTATATCCCGAACTATTCAATAGAAGAAAAATTTCCAATAGGTTCAACATTTAAAGGAAGTCATGATTTGCAAGATCCTATAAATAAAGATAAAATATTAAAAGTTATAGGGTATCGAGACAATTATATTGTAAAAGGCTCTTGGAGAAACAAAATACATAGAGCATTATCAATAGATAATGGATATTGGGTATATCATAACAACTGTACCCCAGTAAAAAAGATTTGGATCAATCCATTGGATTATAAATTAATATATGGAAAAGAAAAAAGAGGATTGAATGGCAAAAACAGAGGTTCAACTGCGCGTACCTGAGGAATTTATTAAACCCTTACAAGGTAAAGATTTCATTCTTTATGGGGGTCTTGTTCATCTAGCTACGGATATGGGACTAAGAGGTATAACTACGGCACTTGTACAATTACCTAGTGAGGAAAACGGTAATGTCACCATAGTAAAAGCTACGGCAAGGGCAGTACGAAAGATTGATGGTGAAGAGGTTGGCTTTCAATTTGAAGGATACGGAGATGCCAGCCCATTATCTGTAAGTAAAATGATTTTACCTCATGCCATACGGATGGCTGAATGTGTACCCCTAGATGCAAAGATTCTTACCAAGAACGGATGGAAGTATCATGATGAAATTTCAGTTGGGGATTTAGTCTTAGCTTATGATTCTTCAGACGGTATAAATAAATGGACACCTTTACTAAATATCTCTGTATACAGAGATGAGTATCCTACAGTAAGGTTAAAGTCCAGGTCTTTTAACATGGTTTGTACACCTGATCACTCATGGTCAGTAAGGAATCGAGAAGGTACTAGTAAATTAGTTAAGACTAATGAGTTTAAAACTACACAAAGTATAGTAATAGCTGCACCAGCGGAATCTGGTTCACATCCTTTGCTTCCCGAAGAAGCGGCAATGATAGGCTGGTTGTTGACTGAGGGTACATTAAGGGAAACTTATGTAACAGATAGTACTGGTACTTATGGCCCTTACATGAGAGCACATATAGATCAATCTAAAGTTGAGCAAGTTGAAGAAATTAGACAGTTAGTAGGGTCAATAACTTATGAATCTGTGTACCCTGCTAGAACACAAAAACTACCTTTTGATAGAGAATCAGAATGCTTACAGGCTCATAGATTTGGATTTAAATCGGAACCTTTAAATGCTTTGCTTGCTAAAGCAGGTATTCGCTCAAAATCTGATGTACTCAACCTTATACCAGAATTAACTTCAGAAGCTAGATTGGCAATGCTATATGCCATGCTACGCGGCGACGGACACAATAAAAGAGGCACTGGAACGTCTTGGGACTTTTATCAAAGCGAAATCAATATAGAAATATTAAGCGCATTTGAATTACTTGCTACCCTCTGCGGATTTGCCTTAGGCAGCAAGCGCACAAAAGAATATGAAAATCTCAATTACAGTAATTCTCACACTAGGGTTATGAGATCTCATAAAATAGCTAATACATATTATCTTGAAATAACTCCTGAGAAAGATCAGCCTGTGTGGTGCCCAACTACACAATACGGTACATGGGTTATGAAGCAGGGGGATATGATTAGTATTACAGGAAATACAAGAGCTAAAGCAAGGGCATTACGTGATCTTACTAATGTAGGCATGACAGCCTTTGAAGAAATGTATGAGGCAGAGGAAGTAGACAGAGTAATAAAAGAGGATAAGCCTGCCAAGAAAGTACTAACACGAGATGAATCTTTGGGTAGCGCTTTGGTTGCTCTATCCGGTCTAGGTGCTCATGTAACTATGCCTGTGCTAAAGACAGATGAAGAAAAAGATGCTTTTATTGTTAAGGCAAGAGCAGAATATGTGCGTATAAACAAAGCTATAAAAGAAGGCAAGAGTTTATCTGAAGAAGAATTGACCGTTGCCTAAAATAGATAAAACATTGGATGATTTATTAATACAGGCTACATTAATATATCAACATTGTGAATTTATTTTAGCTCGTTATGAAAATACATCCTCTGAAGAAATAGAAGAACGGACTACTCTAAAAAAAGAATTATTAAAACAAAGTAGAGCACACGAAAGGCTAACTAAAAAAATTAAAAGCATGAGAGAACAGGAGTTTTTAGCTTCTCCATATTATAATGAGGAAGACAATAATATCCCCATGCGTTGGCTTCTTAGGGCACATGGATTAGAGCCGGATTCATTGGATGCGGACTAACTTTAGCTTCACTTTGCTCCCCAAACAGGTTGAGTTTGGGGAGCAATTTTGTTATGATAGACCCCTGCATTTAAAAAATCTAGTTAAGAAGGAACTTATTTATGGACTACGATTCTGCCGCATTTCCCAGCACAACACAGCTACACGACAAAGCTTTTTACGAGGAAATAAAAAGCTTTAATCCTCCTAAAGAGATAGTATCCAAAGCTATCCAAGACGCAATAACAAAGGATTTACCAAAGCCTAAACCACATATAAAAAAAATTGCAGTTCAACTAGAAACTCCTGAGATTCCCAGTTATGTAGTTCCTTTGGACTGGTGGAGTGAATCAGCATTAAAAGTATTGAATGAGCGTTACCTTAGTACGTATCCTAATGGAGTAAAAGAAACCCCTGAAGCTATGCTTTATAGAGTAGCCAGAGCGGCTGCTGAGGCAGAGGCGGAATGGGTTAAGCTAAGTGATTATGAATTAACCCTTGATAAATTTAGCCAGCAGAAATTGCTCAATGATAGGGTAAATCTTGAGGTAAATTTCTGGACTAAAGAATTTTATACTATCATGGCAGAGAATAAATTCCTTCCTAATTCTCCTACTCTTATGAATGCAGGCACAGGCAACGGTCTTAACTTTTTTGCTTGTTTTGTTATGAAAATTGAGGATAGTATTGAAGATATTTATGATACTCTTAAAAATGCAGCTATCATTGCAAAAAGCGGTGGTGGGATAGGTCACTGTTTTTCTAATCTCAGACCTTCTAATAGTAAGGTAAGCACTACCCAAGGTATGTCTAGTGGTCCTATCTCTTTTCTCAAGTTATATGATGCCTCCACGGCAGCAATAAAGCAAGGCGGAAAAAGGCGTGGGGCGAATATGGCGACATTTGCAGTGGACCATCCTGACTTGATGGACTTTATTCATTGTAAGCTATTCAAGGAAGATGGTACACGAGATATTACTAATTTTAATATTTCTGTGTTAGCTACCGACGCATTTATGAAGGCCGTCCAAGACGATGCTGACTGGAACCTTATTGATAAATGGGATAATAACAAAGTAACTGCTACCTATAAGGCGCGTTATATATTTGATGAAATTGCTCAAAGTGCTTGGGCTACTGGAGATCCGGGGTTCCTTTTTATAGATAAGGCAAACAACTCTCGTAGTAACCCTATCCCTGATCTTGAAATGCTTGATGCTTCCAATCCTTGTTTCATCGGATCTATGAGACTTGCTACTTCTCGTGGCCTTATTACATTTAAAGAACTATATGATACTCAAGAAAAACTACATGTGGTTGTAGATAATCGCGCTATTGATCATCTTCAAAAAATGACCGCATCAGGGGAGACTGTTTCTGTATTGGGAACCTCTGTGTATAATGCAACTCCTGTATCACTTAATGGTAAAAATATACCCGTATTAAAGTTAACTACATCACACGGTCATGAAGTTATAGCTACGCCTTATCATAAATTTATAACACCCAACGGTCGTGTGGAGCTAAAGGATCTTAAAGAAGGAGATACACTTTATCTTCAAAGTGAAGAAGGTTTATGGTCAGAAAATTATGATCTTCCTACCATAAATATGGGGTCTAACTCTCAATCCCGGCTAAATAATAAGATAGCCAAGGGTCTTGCAAATCCTCCTGTAAAATGGTCTAAAGAATTAGGGCAAATGGTAGGTCTAATTATAGGTGATGGGTTTATCAGGTATGCAAATAATGGATCTACTTTAGGTATATCAATCTCTGACCAAGATTTTGAAATAAAAGAGTTTGTACTTACTAATATGGAGAAGTGGTTTGGAGTAACTGGAAATAGATCTTCAAATAGAAATAATAATTCACAGATCCAATATAGCTCAGGAGTGGCAGACTTCTTTGCATCCTTAGGTATAAGTAATGCAAAAGCTCCTAATAAAGTAGTGCCGGAATCTATATTTCAATCTCCTAGAGAATCAGTTATAGGATTTTTAAGAGGTTTATTTAGTGCTGATGGTACTATAAACATAGTAGAGCGTAACGGTACTGTAAGTATTAGACTAGCTACATCATCTCATCAACTAGGCAAAGATGTACAACAATTATTAGCCAATTTGGGTATTGTAGGTGCGCTACGATTACGTAGGAAAGCACAGGTTAGAATGATGCCGGACTCTAATAGAGTCTTAGCGCCATATAACTGTGCGGCCCAATATGAAATTATTATTTCTAGAAATAATATGACAGAATTTGTGTCTATTATAGGATTCATGCAGAATAGACAAAATGATAAAATTGGTAACTACTTAAAATCTCATAGCGTGTATAGTGAAAAATTTGAAACGGCAGTAAAATCTATCGAGCCTTATATAAGCGAAGATGTATACTGTTGTTCTGTTCCAGGCCCCAACTCTATTATTGTAAACAATATCGCCACAATGAATTGTGGCGAACAAATCATCTTCACAGATGATGCTTGTAATTTAGGTAGCATTAATCTAGGTCGATTTGTAGAGGATGATGGTAGTATAAACTACACAAATCTTTCCTTCACTTCTCAAGTAGCAACAAGATTGCTTGACAATATTATTGATGTAAATAACTATCCGCTTCCTCAGATAGATAAAAAGGTAAAATCTTTACGAAGAATTGGCCTTGGCGTTATGGGTTGGGCCGATATGTTATTCAAGTACAAGTGTTCTTATGATTCTGAAGCAGCTTTTGCTTTAGCTGAAAAAGTAATGGCTACAATAAATAATTCAGCGGTATCTGAATCTCGAAAGTTGGCTGAATATAAGGGGCCGTTCCCCTTGTTTAGCCAATCCATTTATAAGAATGAAGCACCACGCCGTAACTCTTGTCTCACAACTCAAGCACCCACTGGTACTATTAGTATTATTGATAATTGCAGTAGTGGAATTGAGCCCGTATTCGCCCTTGCATATCAGCACAAAGTCAAGCAAAATAATGGTGAGCGTGTACTTAACATTGTAAATGATACCTTCAAAAGGATTCTAGAGAGTGAAGATTTGTATACAAATGATGTAGAGAATTATGTAGCCGTAAACGGAGTTATAACCGGATACAACGATTATGTAGCAAAGTCACAGCCCAGCGTATACAATCAACTACCTGAATGGGTAGAAAAGACTTTTATCATTGCTCAAGAGATTGATCCAAAGGATCATATTGCCATGCAGGCAGCTTGGCAAGTACATACTGAAAACAGTATTAGCAAGACAGTAAATCTTCCTAACTCCGCTACTGTCCAAGATATTAAAGATGCATACATGCTTGCTTACGAATCCGGGTGCAAAGGCATTACAGTATTCCGTGATGGTTGTTTAGCGACAGGTCAGGTATTGAATATAGGTACAAATAAAGAAAAAATAGCAGGAACACATGTAACAATCAATGATGGTATAATAACTCATGCATCAGTTATAAGTCCAGGTTCGGGAAACCCTGTCCAGGGATTTACTGGTTCCCTTATTACAGTGAATGATATTTTGGATGTTCATCTAGAGCAAGAAGAATTCTCCCGCCCTAAAGTACTTCATGGTTACACACGACAGGTTGTAGCCCCTGAAGGTACAGTACATGTCACATTAAATAGTGATGATGCTGGAGATCTACGAGAAGTATTTGTTAACGTTGGACGATCAGGATCGGATATATCCGCGCTCAGTGAAGCTTTGGGTAGATTGATTAGCTTGATTTTACAAATGGATGCCTCAGTAGCCAATGCTGATAAGCTGTACCTTATCCAATCTCAACTTAATGGGATTGGAGGTTCCGGCTTTGTAGGTTTTGGCCCTAATAGGGTAGCCAGTTTAGCTGATGCCGTGAGTAAAGTTATTCGAGAGCACCCGTTAAACCTTGGTCAGCCCAATCTAGTTTCACATGTCGATCCAACTACTCCAAATGTTGTTGCTCAACAGATTAAAAAATCTGTCCAGAAGATTGGTAATGCTTGTCCTTCCTGTGGGAACATAGGTTCATTTGTGAGAGAAGAAGGTTGCAAGAAATGTTACTCTTGCGGTTATAGTGAGTGTTAATATATATTGTTAAATACAATACAATCTATTGACGAACAGGCTGCTTTGCCTTATACTTAACAAGTGGCCTTGCTGGAGTGCAGTGCGTTATATGGAGCGGGAAGATTAAATCTTCCCGCTCCATACTTATATAGGAGAAGTTATATGGAATATAAACAATATACACCTGAACAGGTAGTGGAACTATTTGAAACATTAGATCAATATCCTATGTGGTATAGGTGCGTTAAATTTATTAAGCAATATTGGCAGGATACCGCATATAGATTTGAACTTGAATCGGATGAGGGAGAATATGATGATGAAGGGGGTACGGATTATCATTTACGCATCATAAAAGTATATGATAAGGATAATAAAGTTGTACCTTTTGATTTTAATAAACCGGCATTTAGAGCTATATATAAGGATGATTTAGAAGATTCTGACAATAATACCCCCCTTTCAGAACTACTAAAGGATCATGATTTTTTTGATATACTTGAAAAAATTAGAGAATTCTATATTCCTTATTATAGGAAGGAAGATAAGGTGAAGAAATTTAATCTGCCTATTGATTTTGTTGTGTGGAATGAGTTTCCTAGAACACATGACTATGACACGTTAAATTGTGAATTTAACATGGATAGCTTTAATGATGTAGCTTTATATTATAAATTGGAAGGGTAGTAATGGAAGAATTGGGAATATTTACTTTCGCTGCTGTAGTTATAGCAGCGGGACTATTTGCATCGGGCACTGTCGTAGGTGCTGTATGGGCATGGAATCAAGCATATGCCGCGAACTCTGGTCAAACCGTTTTATGGACATTGGTTGTGTTCTTTGTAAGTGTTGTTTGCTCTTTGTTGAGTAGGAAGAATTAGAATGGTTACATATAGGCTGGCAACTGAGCAGGAAATATCCAACATAGCTGATCTTTTAAAAAAATATAACTTATGGTTTACCGCAAAGAATTTTGTGCATCAATTTTATCCTGATACTGCACATCATTTTAACATGGAAGTTGAAGGTAGTTATAATGATGAAGGTGGTACAAACTATAATTTAAGTGCTTTATATGTTAAAGACAGTCAAGATAATTATCTTGACTACGATTATACAAAGCCTGCTTTTGCTCTTGCTTTCCAAGATGATCCCGACTATTTGGAAGATGAAGAATATGATGAGGATGCTATTACGGAATATTTACGAGAGTGCTATTCGGCACCTAAGGGTGCCGATCTTGAAACATGGGCGGATTGGGAAGATATAAATAATTATATATCTAATTATGATGATGTACATGATACGTTTTATATGCATTCCCCTCCTGTAACTGTACCTTCTTTATATCTGGCTATAGAGGTTTAATCATGTACAGACCGTTAATTGAGGAAGAATTAATAGAGCTTGGAAACACTCTTACCCATTACACCCTTTGGGTAGCTTTAAAGAAATTCATTCAACAATTCTACCCTGATTCAGCATATTCGTTCACGGTTATATCTGATGGAGAGTATGATGATCAAGCAAGTATTACATATCATGCAGAAGATTTGTATGTGTATGATGAGGAAGGTAAACAACTTACGTATGATGTGAGTAAACCAGCTTTCAGTATTTTATTTGATGATAAAGATATTTTAGAACATCATACCCTTAATCAGTATGATCTATATAACCATTCTTATACAGATAGTGCTGATAAAGATTTAATATTATGGGGTGATCTACCTCCACTAAGAGAGCCTGTGTCAACTTATAATGACCGGGTAGGTGAACAGAAATATCATTTTAAGATGAGTAAAATTACGGATATAGATCTTTATAAAAAGATAGAAGACTAATATGTTTAGAGAAATAACTTCAGAAGAATTATCATTATTAGCTCAAAAACTACGTAGGTATGATACATGGTTGGTAGTAAGTAAATGGGTTAAACAATTTTACCCCGATTTAGCCTCTAAATTTACAATAAATACCGGCTTTGATACTGACGATGAAGGGGGATTAGATTATCAAGTAGAAGATGTTATAGTTTTTGATGATATGGAGCATGAATTAGATTTTGATTTTACAAAACCTATGACCATAAAAATTATGCAAAATGAAGGTCTTACTGAAGATGCTGATTCATATAATATAGAAAGGGCTTTACGTCATCATTGGGGATTTGATGATATATTAAATTGGGGCGCTTTCCCTTGGAGTAAGGATCGTGATGATTTAGCCGGTACATATAATGTAGATTATTTTGCCCTGCCTTTTGATTTATGTGTTAGAGAGGATACTTAATGTCTGTAGAAGTAATATATAAACCTATTATAACAGTTATAGGAAGGCAGCTTATAGATTATGGAGAGGTAAGTGTATTCTTAGAATCTAATAATTTAGGTCAATGGATTGAGGAAGAACCTGGATACGATGGAGAAAGATTAGCTGAGTTTGGGGGCAGAGTTTGTTATTCTGCATTTGGGGCCAAGCAAGGCCGTAAAACAAATAAAGAATATCTTAATAATATATTATTGCAGCAGCATGGTTCTGTGTTGGAACATGCTGTTTGGACTTTTGCCGTATCGGGAGTCAGTAGATCTTTTAGTCATGAGTTAATTAGGCATCGTGTAGGGATTAGTCCATCCGAACTAAGTCAACGATATGTTGACTTAGAGGATGTAAAATTTGTATTACCTCCCGATATTCCTCACAGTACAATGGTTTTTGATATGTGGAATGAAGCGTGTCAAAGTGCTTTACAATCATATAACGATCTTTATGACGCCTTGATGGAAGAATTTAAAGAAGACTACCCAACCATGAAACCTGGAGACAAGAAAAAACATGCGCGTCAGGCTGCTAGAAGTGTACTGCCTAATTGTACTGAGACTCATATGGTTCTTACAGCTAATGCACGAACATTAAGACATATTATAGAGCTACGTGGTGGTGCAGGTGCGGAGATTGAGATACGCAGATTTGCTAACGCATTACTTGAAATAATGAAAAAAGAATCTCCTAATTTATTTGGAGATTTCTGGACTTGTGATGGATTTGATGTTATACCCACAATACAGAAGATGGGATAGATGAAATTTAATCCAGATGAACAAACAAGTTATCCTTACGGCTGGGCTGAGGTATACACACTTATCACGAATGAAAGGGCAAGACAACAGGATAAGCATGGGGGAATGCAACATGATCTTATTCATAAAGGCAGAGAATGGAAAGTATTTATAACAGGTCGAGTGCAATGGTTACTGAATTGGCAGGCAATTAGAAATGAATACGTAGGTTCAAAAACATTTTTAGAATCTCAAGCCGATATAGAGAAAGAACTTATTATAGAATTAGCAGCTATAGGATTTGCCTGTGCTGATGTAGTAGATGAATTAAAAACTCAAATGAGATTAAACGGTCTATAATGAATATATTTTTAGGTGGGGCAAGTTATGGGAGAGAGTGGCGTAGCTTTATTACTCCGGCTTATACACAACCATTTATTCCTGTACCTCCAGGGGTAGAATATCCTTTTGAATATTTGTGGAAAAACTGGATAAAGGGTGGGGAAAAATCTATATTGGGGGGCCAACATAATTATGTTGGCCCCTTCTCTATCGGTGAAGATGTACCGGCAGCATATCTACCCAAAGTATATAATGGTATAAAGGCTTTTTTGTATTCTATACGAATGGCAGATGTAGCTTATTTTTACCTAGAGCAATATGATGGAGAAACAAAATATAGAGATGATGCCATAACCCAATTGGGTTATGCTATTGCTCAGAAAGATGTTAAACCGTTCTCCATTATTGTAAATACATCTGAGATGGTGGACTTAGGGGAGATTCCTACAAATCTTATAGATGTTGTGGTGAATACTTATGATGCTCTTAAAGGCTTAGAGGAAGGTCTTGGACAGCTTTAATGGGATTTTTAGTAGACTGGCAGATACAAAATCTGTGTTATCACCCTGAAGATCCAGATAAACCTTTGGTAACTCCATTTGAACCGGAACTATTAAATCAAGTAAGTATAGATGTAAGACTTGGGCCTGAGATATTAATATCTGTGCCTGAATGGGGATCACGATCAGAGATATATGGGCAACGAGTAGTTATTGATGGTAAGCATTGGTGCAAAATAAATTTAAATACCTATAAACTAGGATTTGGAATTGAGCCAGGAGAGCGTGTGCTGGGGCACACGGTGGAAACATTTAATTTACCTGATGATATTATAGGGTTTTTTCACCTAAAAAGTAGTAGAGCTAGAGAAGGTATTGGTCATCCGATAGCGGGGCTTTGCGATCCCGGTTGGAACCAAAGCGTTCTTACATTAGAGCTAACCAACACTGATCCTAATACTTATATAAAACTGTATAATAACTTACTCATAGGGCAAATGACCTTCTTTAAGCTTGACTCTCTGCCTCTGGTGAGTTATAATAAAGTAGGTCATTACAACGGTGACAATACGGTTACAGCCTCTAAAACGAATGGGGAATCAGATAAAATTTGGCGTCCTAAGTATGAAAGGAATCAAATGAGTTGAGCAACGCGATTGCGGAAAGAATTACTACAGCTACGATTACAGAATTATCTAATTGGGGAGCATTTGATTTCCAGATGGCTTCGTTCTTTTTTGTAGAGATAGACAACATATACAATAAATGTATGAACTCAATGGCGATTGCTCGAAAAGAGAAACCTGATTTTAGAGCATGGGTTGCTCGTCAAGATTTTATGGATTCTTCAAAGGAAGATGCAACAAAAGCAATGGAAGAGTTAACAAGACTTAATACAAAATTAAATCTTGAGATAGAGGAAGGAGTAGTTGAGAACGTTCGATCATGCATAAGTAAAATGCAACAACTATCACAAATAGTTATTGGCAGTTTAAACGAATTTAGACTTGTGGAGCAAGAGCTTCATTATATAGTCGGTAAAGTAATTTAGGAGATACATTAAAAATGGTATTAAACAGTTGGGTTTTCGAAGGTAAGGCAGGAGCAGATGCGGTAGTTGCTACATACGGTAGCGCAGGCAAGCGTTATGGTAGGGTAAATGTGGCACTTAATCAATATGAAAAGGGTGAGTCTACTACTATTTGGGTAAGTGTAGTTTCATTCTTTGAGCATACTGTAGCTTCTTTGGAAAACATTAAAAAGGGTTCACCTGTACGAATTACAGGTAGGCTTACACAAAATACATATACAAAGGATGGGGTTGCTCGTACAAGTCTAGGCTGTAATGCTGAGTCAGTTATTCTTTTGGAGTCAACTAAAGGCGCTGCAAAGGCTTCCAGTGAGGAAGAGGAAGCACCAAGGGCTGCACGAAGCACACGAAGTAAGGCCCCTGCTAAGAACGTTGAGGAAGCAGATATTACGGATGCGCCCTTTTGATCTTAATTAAATAAGGCAAATAACTAAAAAGGAAAAACAAATATTTGTTTTTCCTTTTTAGTTATATTATATCTTAATGAAAAGATTAACTGAAGCACAAAAACAGGAGCGATATAATATTATTGAATCTGTAAAGAATGGAGACATGACTTTAAAGCAAGGGTCATGCAAACTTAATTTGACTCTTGGAGGTTTTTCTCAATGGGCTAGAAGAAATGGATTAAATTCAGACATAAAAAATACTAGATTGTCTAAAATTGATAAATTAGCTAGAATCCCAATCGTGGAAAAAATACGTTCAGGAATTCTCTCTATAAAAGAGGGTGCTAATATATTAAATATATCAGAGAATACGTTATATATGTATATGTATTATAATGATTCATCTAATAAAGGGGAAGAAAGAAAAGATGCTTATAAAAACAGGCGTATCAAAAGAAATAATTTATGTAAATCTCTAATATTAAATCACTACGGCAATGAATGTGTGTGCTGTGGGGAATCGAATTACAAATTTTTAACTGTAGATCACATAAATGGTGGAGGCCGAAGGCATAGAGAGCAAAGATCAATAACAGATATTAATTCTTGGTTAATTAATAATAATTATCCTGACGGTTATCAAATACTTTGTTTTAACTGTAATTGTGCTAAAGGTATATATGGAATATGCCCCCATAAGGAGGTTGTTGATGGAGGTAAGGTATGAATATATAACTACTGACCAAAGACTAAAGGCGGTTATACCTGAGTTTTATACTTATAAAATTATATCAATAGATACTGAAACGAGAAGTTTGTCCCCTTTTGATCCTTTCGTACTCAGATCTATCCAGATAGCAACAAATCATAATTTTTGCTATGTTATCAATGCTGCCGTAGTTGATCCTAGACCACTAAAGCACGTATTAGAAAACCCTAAAATATTAAAATTAGGCCAAAACCTAAAGTTTGATATAGGTATGCTTAAACAACAGTGTGGAATATCTGTTGTCAATATATTTGACTCAATGCTTGGTGAGCGCCTGCTGTCAGCAGGATTATATAGAAAAAATAGTTTAGCTGAAATTGCTAAAAAGTATTTAGGTGTATCCTTAGATAAAACTATTAGAAAAGGATTCATAGGATCTACAGAAATAGATCTTACTGAAGAAGAGATTCAATATGCTGCCAGAGATGCTTGTATATTATTTGAATTATACCCCATCTTAGTAGACAAATTAAAAGAGCAAGGGCTATGGGCCGCAGCAATTTTAGAGAATCGGTGTGTACCTGTATTTTCTGATATGGAACTAGCTGGTGTACTTATCGATATCCCACGTTGGCAAAAACTTATTGATAAAAATGTTCTAGAGAAAGATAAGCTGACCAAAGAATTAGAAGAATTAGCTATTGAAGCCAGCGGCCAGCAAACTATAGATTTATTCGGTAATATAACATCAGGTATAAATTTCAGATCTAATCAACAATTAGTTGATTTGTTTGATGATCTTGGTGTAGATGCTGAAGATACAAAAGAATCAACTTTAGTAAAGCTGGATGATCCTTTTGTGAAAAAACTTTTAGAATTCAAAGAGCGCGAGAAAAGTCTTAACTCCTTCGGGCAGAAATTCTTAGATTTAATTAACCCTATTACTGGTAGAATACATCCAAGTTATAATCAATACGGCGCTGATAGCGGTCGTGTAAGTGCAAATTCTCCCAACCTTCAGCAGATCCCAACGGGATCTGAGTTTCGTAGTTGCTTTATAGCAAGAGAAGGTTATAAAATAATAACCTCAGACTTCTCTGGACAGGAGCTACGAGTACTTACCCAATTAAGTGGTGAGCCTACATATATAAAAGCATTCAATAATAATGCTGATTTACATGCGGCAACAGCAGCAGGTATTTATAAAATAAGCGAAGAGGAAGTAACAAAAAAGCAAAGACAAGCAGCTAAGATTATTAATTTCACCTGTGCGTATGGGGGTGGTCCAGGAAAGATAGCTTTATCTTTAGAGATAACAAAAGATGAAGCAGTTGAAATTCTTAATAGGTTCTATAAAGCAATCCCCAAGCTGAAAGCTTGGCTAGATAAAGCAGGTAAGGATGCCTTTAGACAAGGTTTTGCTGAGACAGTTATTGGCAGAAAAAGATATTTTGTTATACCCGATGAATCAAATGAAGATTATAATAAAATTAAGGGTTCTATTGAGCGCCAAGGCAAGAATATGTGTATTCAAGGCGCTTCTGCTGATATGATTAAGTTAGCTCTTATAGGTCTTAGTAAAGCACTAAAAAAATATGATGCACGAATTATTAATTGTGTACACGATGAAATTGTAGTGGAGGCACGAGAAGATCAAGCAGAGGAAATTGCAAAGATTGTTGCACATGAAATGATTAAAGCAGGGGAGAAGATTATATCTGTTATCCCTGTTGCTGTTGATGTACATATTGAGGATTGCTGGAGTAAAGGATAATGGAGGTTCTAGATCCTTTTAAGGCAGAGCGAGAATTTAGTAGAAATAAGATAATACGGGAGTTCGATATTCCCAACATCATAGTAGGAGCAACAATGACATATGATCAAGCGTTACAGTTTCTTAATAAAATATCCGCCATACATGAAATAAAGCCTGGTGGTATTTATACAATCGTATTAAATAATTCATTTAGTTTGTCCTTACGAGAGGGTGATGAGGTTATACGAATATTAAATATTGCAGGGGAAATGTTAAGCCCTTCCGCAAGATTCTTTATCCTAAATAATTTGGAAGATGCTATCATAACGGATCAGAATACAGAGACATTGGAGTATATTATATCAGGACTACAGGAGATCATTAGATTGAGGGCTGGAAACGATACATAAAGACTAAGGAGGGTACGTGGGAAAGTTTATAGTATTTGAGGGCATAACCGGATCAGGTAAAACTGAAATGGTTACAAGAACAGCAGAATATCTAGAATCCCTTGGGGAGCAAACAGTCATAACATTTGAGCCCGGTCTTGGATTGCTTGAAGCATCCCCTGAACAGATGGATCGTAGGAATCTAATCCCTGTAACAAAAGCTATGCTACTTATAGCTGACAGGCTTGAGCATGTAAATAATGAGATAGACCCCGCTTTGCATGAGGGTCTATCCGTTGTATGTGAAAGATATGTAGATTGTACAGAAGCTTACCAAGGATATGGTGAGGGGCTAACAGATTTTCTATTTCACATGGATAAGATTAATTTTGGATTTAGAGAACCTAATATTAAATTTTTATTGGATGTTGATCCCGCTATAGGTTTCCATAGAAAACCAAGAAGGGTCCATTCATTTGATGAAATGGACCCTTCAGATCAATCCGGCTTAGGGTTTCAATCTCGTGTACGGAAGGGATATTTACAAATATTTAATACTAAAAAATACAACAGTAATAACCATTCTTTTATTATATCTACCACCCGACTCCGTATTGATGAAGTATGGTCAGAGGTAAAAAAGAACTTAGACTACGCCCTTGTATTACAAAATATAACAAAGGGATTAGCATAACCCCTTATTTAGCTTGACCAAGAATATTGATCACCCCCTCCACAACACTATCCTCAATTCCTTCAGGGAAGGTTTCGTTAAATAAAGTGTGTGGAAATGAGTTGGCAATAGTTAATGTAGAGGCTTGTGCAATACTATCTAGCTCATAATCACTTATTTCTTCGTTGTCACCCCAAATGTGTATAATAGCTATAGGATTAGAAATAGTTGGTTGAGATGTTGAATCTTCACCTTTATTCATAATATTACTTTTGTACATTTTAAGAGTGTGTTTTATCGTATAAGCAGAAATCGCCGCCGTTCCAGCCGCAATTAATAGAGAGAGAATCTTACGCATATCTAACCTCTTTCAATAAAAACTCCATTATGGAGATCAATACTTGATCAAATAATTGATCTGTAGTAAACTATACCACATAAGGCTGTATTTATCCAGCCTTTTACCTATAAATTACAAAGGAAATTAATCGCATGAGTTGTGTCCGTAGTTAGGGAGGTATAGCTTTATCATATTGATATACCTCCCCTTATAATAATATAAAGAGGTATAAGATGAATGATTGGTATGATGCTGCTATCGCTTCTCTTAAATTAGAGAGAGAATTAAACGATAAAAGATTTAAACTATCTTTAATGCGCCGACAAAAAGGGGATGTTATTTCTATACGGGCGCTACACAAAGAAATAATTGATGATGAAGTAAAACTAGATAAACTTATGGACTATGAATTAAAGTTAAGTAGAAAGGTTCTTGGTGAATTTGCTAAACGTATTCCAAACAGATAAAATAATATGATTCAAAGAAAGACTGTCCAAAGGAAAGAGAACAAAATGTTAGCCCCTTCTACTAAAGGTAAAACCAGCTATATAGTTCGCTTACGGTTCCCTTCTAGTAAGGGGGCTAAATTTGACTATTACGATCTTAGTTTTTCAGAGTCCCTGATAGAAGCAAAGGCAATTGCCTTTGCTTCTTATGTAGTAGGAGGAATACCCTCCAGTATATTAAGCGTGAGTCCAGCCGGTACGGCTACGTCAGTCATGAGATTTGGTTACGGGGATGTAACTAAGGAGGAATCCATGTACATAAACAAACATTATATTTTGCCGGAAGGCTTAGAGGAAGTTCTTAATGAATATAGATCTGAACAATTTGAAGGAATTGGAGATCCTTGATCTTATAGCTACTCAAAAACATAAAACATATCCTTATATATCCTTAGCTAATTATAGTCATAAAGCAGCAGCCCAACCAAAAGAGGTATGGGAAGAACATGAATTATTAAACCATTGTCGTGGCCTTATCTACAATAATGAAACTGGAAAAGTAATAGCTAAGCCCTTTAAAAAATTCTGGAATATCGGTGAGAGGAATGCTCCTGAAATTCCAGAAAACTTTATGGAGTCTTGGGGAGCACCTGAGGTATCACTCAAGCACGATGGGAGCATGGGGATAGCTTTTAAAATAAACGAGCAAATTCATTTTGCTACAAGAGGCAGCTTTGCCTCAGAACAGGCTATCAAGGCAAAGCAGATATGGGATGAAAAATATAAGGATAGAAGTATCTTGCTATCCAAAGATATAACTTATGTATTTGAAATAATTTACCCAGAGAATAGAATAGTTGTTGACTACGGAGACAAGGAAGATTTAATACTTATCGGTTGTATTTATACAGATACAGGTGAGGAAGAATCGTATGCTTTTCTTGAGGTAGAGGCTGGTGACATACTCCATATTCCTTATACTAAATCGTATACATTTACTTCTTTAGAAAAGCTGCTGACCAACGGGGTGATGGACGAAGGATACGTACTCTATTGGCCTAAACAACAAGTACGAGTGAAGGCTAAAAAAGAATGGTATGTTAAAGTACATAAAGCTCGATTTAGCTTATGTGAAAAACGAGTGTGGGAATTATTTCTTCAAGAGGAAGAAGGCGAAGGTGATTATAAAGTAGAGCCTGGTAGTATAGATACCTTCACAGCTTTCCTTAATCTATTTACAGTATTGGATGCGGAGGATCAGAACTGGCTTATTAGTATGCAGGCAGAATATTTAGATAAATATTTTTATTTAGTAAATAAAGTACAAAAAATAGCAGACAAGATAGAGCAATTTTATAATCGAAAAGATCAAGCGGCTTATATACAAAACAATTTACCTAGAGAGCTTTGGGGAGCGGCGTTTGGATTATTGGATGGTAAAGATATAACTCAGATGATTAAAAAACTTCTCAAGCCCAAAGGTTTGGGAAGGAAACCAACACGACTTGTTAGAATCGAAGAAGCGGGGGAAGGGTAGACCTAGAAAGAAACCTATATTTACTACCCAAGGAAGTGTAGAAGAAATAACTTATATAATACAAAATACTCCAGAAGAATTAGATAGATCCTATCACCAGGGGGCCTATAATGAGTCCCCTGGTGAATATGGATTTGTTACAAAAAAAGGTAAATTATTCATATTAAATGAGGCAGAGGGGCAACCTTTGTTCATTGAAATGCAATATAAAATAAAGGATTTATATAAATGAATGAAGAATTAGTACCCGACTTAACTATAGATGAAGAAGAAGTTAATTATGGGGACCAGTATCCAGGATTTATTGTAGTATGCAAACAATGTGGCAGCGCTGATGTTCAAGTGGAGAATTGGTTAGGGTATTCTGAGGAAAGTGGTAGCTGGGGCAATGTAGAGTTGCGCTGTGATTCCTGTAATAATGAGTGTGTATTAGGAGGGTTCTCGTAATGATAGAGGATAAAGAATTAAAATTAATATGCAACCTCTGTGGGGGTTTAGATTTTACTGTTTATGTTACTATGATCCATGATTATTACGACGACTATGTAGCTACGTATGAAGGAGCTACAGTAGTTACCTGTAATTCATGTTTAGCAAGAACTGATATAAATGTGGAAATCAATGATTGAGAAATATAAACTAATATGCCCTGAGTGTAAAGAAGATGAGCATACAACTTTATATGTAGAGATGCTTCATAGTTATAATGAAGGTATAAGGCGAGTAGTATTCTTTTGCCATAATTGTCATATGAAATTTAATGTAGATTTTAGATCTGGTACGGATTTTGAAGAGATAGATGATTATTTATATGATGATGAGGGGAGCGTTCGAACATACGAAGATAGATGCAGTTGCATTGAATGTTACTATACTCATTTAGTGGAGGAATAAATGGTTAATACTACAGTTGATCCATCTATATGTGTTTTACTATTTCAATGTAATGGGTGTAATCACAAATTCGAGTTAAACAAGAAGACGTATCAGCAATGGACTTGTATTATTAACTATACGACACATGTACGGTGTCAAGGGTGTTTACGTTGGGGGGTTCCTATATATGAAAAATAAACGTATGGAGGAGAAAAATTAATGGCGGAGTTTGTGGTACAGGTATTAGAGGTTACATCTGTAGAGCCTATACCAGAGGCAGATAGGATAGAGCTAGCAGTGGTGCTTGACTATCGCTCAGTGGTCGCTAAGGGCGCTATAGAGGCCGGTACACGAGTTGTGTACATCCCTGAGGGTGCGATAGTACCTGAGTCAATACTAGAGGAATTGAATCTTGTAGGGAAGCTATCAGGATCGCAACGTAACAGGGTAAAGGCAGCAAAGTTTAAAGGGTGCTTATCTCAAGGGTTAATATGGATTCCTGAATGGATTAATGAGTGCCAGCTTGGACAGGACGTAACAGAACGATCAGGGATAACAAAGTATGAACCCCCTATTCCTGGTAGTATGGCGGGAAGTATACGGCAATGGGTTCCACCACCAGGGGTTACAGATAATATAGGCTTAATTCATTATGATATTGAGAATATTAAAAAATGGCCTAATATATTTAAAGAAGGAGATCCAGTATATTTTCAAGAGAAGGTACATGGAACTTTTGTTCAAGTCGTATATATGCCTGGAATACCTAATGAAATCTCTTTCGATGGTTTTTCAATTTCAAGTAAAGGTCTTGGGGCAAGAGGGTTTTGTTTCCAAAATAATGAAGAAAATAATAATAATCTGTATGTGAAAACTCTAAAAGATACAGGAGTATTGGAAGGCTTACTCGCTTGGCCTAATTTAAAATACTTTAAAGAAGCGAGTAAGCCTATATACTTCTTTGGGGAGGTATATGGCAAAGGGGTTCAAGACTTACATTATGGAACGGATAAACCTCAATTTGGATTATTTGACATATATATAGGATTTAAAGATCAGGGATATTGGGCAAGTGAAGTAGAGAAGGTTGATGTCTGTTTTTATGCTAAGATCCCACAGTTACCTGTTCTTTATAGAGGTCCATTCAGCAAAGAAGTATTAGATGAATATACAAATGGAAAAGAAACTGTATCAGGTAAAAGCTCTAATGTGCGCGAAGGTGTAGTAATTAGACCAGCAGTAGAGATAACTGATCCCAAACTAGGTAGAGTTATACTTAAATCTGTAAGTGCTGATTATCTATTAAGAAAGGGGGAAACAACAGAATATGCCTAGGCTGTCCAAGAAGGCTAGAGATAGTCAGAAAAAAATGCTGGATCTTAAACAATCGATAGGGGCAAGAATTTTCACCGGTACTGAGCAACTTAAGTTAAATCTTATTTTAAGGGGCTTCGATCAATTCTTAATCTCAATTAAGTCATTTGAAGATCCTGAGCATATATATGCTCAGGATGAACTTCATCCAATAGTAATCGTGTTTATGACACCGGATAAATTTGTCTTGGGCGCTATGATATTAGAAAATAAATATGAGTATTTAATGCCTGAAGATTCCAATGAGTTTATGGAAGATTCAAAGTGGGTTACGTTGTGGGATCTTTACGCCCCCTTGGATGGTCCGATTAAAACAAAAATTAGGGGAGATCAAGATGTATAGGCATCCAATTGTGGCAATTGAAGGGGTAGATGGTACAGGAAAGAGTACTCAGGCTTCTCTTCTTGTGGATTCTCTTAAAAATAATTACCCTGATACAGAAGTTGTATTTTGTAAATATCCGGGTTTTACGGAAACGGGAAAAAAAATAAGAGAAATCCTTATTGGGGATTCTGATCATCCTCCTCTTTATACAGGCAATGATGAAATCGCAAGGCAATTTTTATTTGCCTGCGATTTAAAACTGACAACAGGGGAAGTTGTCATACCAGCCTTAGATCAAGGAAATATAGTTGTAACAGATAGATTTCTTGCATCAAATTATGTTTATTCAAGATTTGGATGTGGGCTATCCAAGAAGGATAGTTTATATTTTTTTGAAAAAATACTTCCTGATAATTTATATGGGGAGATTTGGTTCATAAATATTCTTTTAGATATGTCTGTAGAACTATTACAAAACAGAGAAACTAAAAGAGATTACGGGGATTCATTTCCGGTTGATTATTATGAAAGAGTACGGAATGGGTATTTGGAATTAGCTGATATTAATCCTGATTTGTGGCATGTAATAAACGCTGATGCTTCTGTAGGTGAAGTTGCACAAAATATATATAACATTGTATCCAATAGAATTGAAAAAACACCCGGTATAATAGAATCTGGTGTAGGTTTAGAAATATTTCATGCTATATAAAGGAAGAATCAAATGAGGAAAATTGCCATCATAGATGTGGATGATACAATCTTAGCTACTCGTGAAGTCTATGGTCCGGTCAGAGAAAAGATTTTTAAAATATTTGATGATTTGAGGCTTACCCCTTATGCGTATGCTGAACCATTTACAAATAGTAATAGCTGTATTGGCCTTTACAATATGTTCAAACAACTAAATAAACCAGCCAAAGCTGTAGGTAATACGGATCTTACTGTATTCCCCAATGTTTTTGTAACTATGTATCAGACTCTTTTACATAGGAGAAAAGGTACAGTCGGCCCCATACAGCAGTTAACTGATCCAGCGGAAGTTAACATATCTCGGACTATATATGATATAGCATACAGTGTTTATGAAACAGCGCCTCCTGTGGTAGATGGCGCTGTGGAATTTTTATTGCGCCTAAGTAGGCGGGGGTGGGAAATTGTATACTATACAATGGGGGATAAGGCAGTTCAGGGGAATAGGTTATTTGAACAAACCGATCTACACAAATATGCAGATGAAATTCATATAGTTAAACAAAAGACTGTAGAAGAATTTAAACGATTTGTAGAATATGATTTAGATGTTATGTGGGAATCGGTTGAAGTACGAATCATAAGTATAGGCGACTCCCCTTTGGATAGCGTTCCCGCTCTAGCATATAATGTACCTGTATTTATACGGCACACAGAATATCATCCAGAGAGTGATTTCCCGAATGCGGATCGTATTGTATTTTTTGATTCATTTAATGAGTTATGGAATCTAGATTATTTTCAATATTTACTACAAGATAAAGTTAGAAATCCTGTAGAAGAGATAAAAGGAATGAGCAGCCTATGCTAGATACTATAAATCCAGAGATAATAAATATTTTGGATTCACATGGTTATAAAATAACTATTCAAAATGCTTTCCAAGGATATGAATGGGTGCTTGAAAAGAAAGAATCTTTTAGTGAAGAACTAAGTGAATTTGTTACATATAAATATGTAACCTCCGCTAATAATCCCAGTTTTATGAGTTCCTTTTGGACAGCGTTCTACAATATTCCGATACAGGACCGCCCATACCTGGGCGGAATACCGATTAATAACAAAGGATAGATATATGTATACAACAGCAGATTATCACTTAGCTCCCGATTATAATTTTCTCAGCGCTTTAGGTTATAGAGTTTTAATTAAGCAGGTAAATGAATCGGGAGATTCAAAGTATAGATGGTATCTAGGTAGAATTGAGGATAATGGAGTACATGCTTTATCCAAGGGATTAGTTGATACTGGTAGTGCAGGATCAGTTAATGATTGTTTTAATGCTTGTTTAGATGCGATTAATTTTGATTCATGATTATTATTCATAGTCAACATACAGGTGAAGTAAAACTTACTCAATATGAAGCAGATATGGCGGCGCAAGTAGGTTTGCGCCGCCATATTGAATCTATTTATAAAGGCAGATATGATCATTTAAACAATGGATCTACCGGATGGAATGAAGATATTGAAGGCGCGGCGGCAGAACTTGCGGTAGCTAAACTATATGGTGTATACTGGGATGGATCAGTAAACACCTTTAAAAAGTCGGACATAAGTTTTAAGGTACAAGTCCGCTCTACACATCTTCGTGAAGGTAAGTTAATTGTACGAGATAAAGATCCTGATAATGATGTATATGTACTTGTTACAGGGCAAATACCTACATTTAAAGTGCAAGGCGGAATGGCGGGGCATCAAGCTAAACAAAAAGAATATCTGTTTAATCCTCCTGGCGTAAGGCAGAGCAAACCCGCCTATTTTGTACCAATTAAAGATTTATATCTGAGTGTACAAGATTTGATAAGTTGTTTTTAAGGAGTAATTATGAAAGCACCTATTGCACGAGTATTGGAAGCCGCTTCCATATTTGCTGCCCAAAAGAGTATAGAAAATAGTTATAGAAAAAACTAAAGGTAGATTTGATCGAATCAAGCGCTTGGAAGATCGAGTAGCAGCCCTTGAGAAAGATAAAAAAAATGAATAAAAACAAATTGAAATGTCCCACATGCGGATCAGTTCGTGTAATGCCCCTGGAGAATTATGAAGAGGATTGGGAGGATAATCACGAGTGGATACAGGAAGCCGATACTGCGGAGATGGAATTAACTATTTCTTTTATTTGTAATAGGAAACATGTGTTTATTATTTCTTTTATATTTGATAATGATTGCACCTATCACGCTGTAGAAATTTATTCCACCAATTCTCTGGAGGGCGGACTAAATACATTATTCGGCACTCCTGCACTAGAAGAAGTAAATTCTTCCGACGATTCTCCCGAATAAGTAGTTATAGGCTCCTGCTGCAATTCCACAAATAAATATTCTTGACCAGTATGGTCAATAATTACATGAAATGTTTCAATACCTACCTGTAGATCATAAAAGTGTCCATATTTATTAGAGATTTCTTTAGTAATTATGGGCACTTTTGTATATGGGCCAACTAATTCAACGTTTCCCCAACATTTGCGTAGCTCTACAAAATAACTATAAGCCCCCTGATCCTTCTCCACTACTATTTTCAAATTCTTTCCTCCAATATTCTAATAGATCTTCAGGTACTCTAATATGTTTATCTCCTTTTTCTAACGGCCCTATCCCTAAATATCCTCTTACTTCATTTATTGTTGTGTCTGCCATTGGATCAAATCCGTGTATCTTTTCATATACGTTATGTAATATTTTAGTTGGATTCATCATTACTATACAATCTCCAATATCAAAGTTTTATGCCCCAGCAATTGCTGGGGCATCAGGATTAGCATACGGGCTGGCAAATAATGTAGTAGCTATACTATAAAAAGCAGTATGTCCGTTAGGCACAATAACTCCCTGAGGATTAATAGTCGAGAGTGTAGTACCATAACTATTAAGATCATTCGGCACTTGTGTATTATGGCAATATAAAAATATAGTACCAAAATGTTTACTTAACGCGGTAAATGTGGGAGTCATATCAGCGCCTTTTATTGAACTATTTGCAAGCCCCCATTCCCCAATTACAGCCTGCCCACCAATGTTAAATGATTTAACAAGGTTAGTTACCGCTTGAGCACACCAAGTTGCATATTTATCATCAATAATTCCTTCTAAATTAAGCGATAAACCGCTAAAAGGATATGGTGCTACCATTCCATATGTATTGATATATGTTAGTGCTGTTTTTAGATAGCCGCCTACCCACGGACCACTTGGGTCCGTGTTGAATTTTACTAAACAACTAAGAGATCCGGGAAGAATAGTCTTCACATTTGGACAGGAAGCCGCAATTCTTTTTGCCGTAGTTCCTAAAAGTGCGCCGAATACTTGAGGAGATAAGCTTTGATTTTTTACAGGTTTAGCCCCCGTTACTAAGGATGGGCCATCTAGATTTGCTTCATTCCAAATAAATACTGTGTCTGGACAAAGATCCCCCAGCGCTTGAAGAGTTCCAACAGCAGTAAGAGAAAAACGATTAATATAATCGTTCATCATCATATCACCATTAAGACCAAGTTTTGCATTAGGCATAGCTGCTAAATAATCGTTTCCCGTAAGAGATTGATAATGATTTTCTAATCCTCCGTGCAATACTAACCAAACGGGGAAACCCGCGTCCTTATATGCCTGTAAACTGGTTTGTACTGATTTTATATTTACATGATTATTATTATCCACACTGATTGATGCTCGTATAGTAAGATGATTAAGAGCAGGACTTAGTGTAGCTAAGTCCTGCGTCCATTGTGGGCCTATTACGGCCCCACTTATAGGATCATTGAGTATAGATACAATTCCTTGGACAGCCATATTAATTTCCTCCTAATAAAGTTGTTTCTTTTTGAGGTACAAATCCAATTATAGCTTTATTATTTTTATCAACAATAACTTTACCATTCTTATCCACGGCAGTAACATTTAACCACATTTCTCTTTGATTGGTATTTTTATTGTATATATATTCTTCATAATTTTGTATAAGTATATCGCCGCCAAATATAGTATGAATAGATTTACTCTCATGAGAAGTATCAGGCTTTAGCGCACAAGTATGCAGCGCTCTGACTTTAATAATAGCCTTCCAAAGAGAATCGAAGCCTACTTGTGAGCAGAGATCAAGATCTATAAGATTATTGTAATCTATAGCATATTGCCAAAATGTAGTACCTTCAGCATTACTTGATGGATAATATGGTGCCCATTCTGGAACAGGAAAGGTTGCACCAAATTCCGGTTCACATGACCATACCAAGCTAACCGGTTCCTCACTCATTGATTTATATGTAGCAAAAGCATTGTTGTATGCATTGGTAAATAATGAATCTTGAGGATTACCATAAGCCATTCCGGCCCCATAATAATTAGAATTTCTTAATGTGTCGCTCCACCCACCAACAAAATCAGGATTTAGGTTCCATCCTCTTTCATCATCAAAACCAATCACCGTACCTTGGGGAGCACCTATAGCCTGAGCCATATTAATGGCAATATGTGCTTGGGATACGCCTGTAGCGTATCCTTGAGATACTATAGCACTATTAGTCCAGTTATACATAAGAAGAATAGCACAACCTTTAGAATGTAAAAACTGTACTTCATCAGGAGTAATTGCATAATTTCCCAGATATCTACCCCAAAAACTAGGTCTACGTCCTGCTACCCGTACTACATAATCATAAAGACTCTCACCGTTTCCAACATTATTCATAGCTGGAGTCACTGAATCTACACCAAAATAATAAGTAGCTTTTGCTTCCGGCTTCATTCTTACAGGAATAGAAACTGCTTCAGATTTTATTTCTACAGTAGACTCTACGACAGGGAGAGATTCAGCCACCGTTACCTCTTTGGGTAGCTCTTTATTCTCTACAACAGGTTGTTTATCATTATTTATTGTGCTCTTTTTACTTACAGCCATTATTTTTATTCTTCTTTCATTATTAAACTAAGCTTAGATCCAATAAGGGTGTAACATCTATATTAAAATCAGTAATAAAATCATGATACCCAAGATAACCATTATAGATATTATAATTTGCATTTCTACATTGTACATGCAAATGTGGGCCGGTGACATTACCTGTAGCTCCAGATAAAGCTATTTTTGTACCCGGTGTAACATGTTGCCCTGTTTTATATAATATAGAACTAAGATGTCCGTAATCTACTTCAACCCCTCTGTCATCAATTAATGTAACCCAATTACCTAAACCGTTTCTTTGAAACGGTTGCACGGTAATTATTCCATTATATACAGCAAATACTGGAGTGCCTACCAAAGCATTAAAATCAATGCCTGTATGACCTATAACATTAATATAATTTGTTCCAGTCCAATATTTATAAGACTCTAAAGCAGGTCTTCCCCCAAATAATTGAGTAACAAGTAATTTACCTGTTATAGGCGCTATCATATATAACATATCCCCTTTTATAATTTATACATAAGCATAGCACATGAGAGTGTAAATTACAAGTATAACAAGTCAATAAAAAAGCTCCCCTTTAAAGGGGAGCTTTTTTATTATTATTTATCTATAATATTAGAGATACGCTAGACCTACTGAAACAGTAGAAACTGCTGCCGTAGAACCGGTAGAGGTTGTTGTAGCTGCTAGAGCAAGACCATTTGCAAATGTAGTGGTGGCTGGCACCTGGAATACACCTGTGGAAGTACCTGGCAAAGTATATGTATAGGTAGGAGTTGTCGAACCAAGAGTTACGGAACCAACTGCTGCCACATCAAATACCTGAACATAGGTTACAGCGGAATTTGTATTAATGAATGCCACATCGGTTAGAACACCTTCAGAGGTAACACCGGTTGTACCGGGTAGTGCTGCACCATTTGTACCCACAATAGCTTGTACTACTGTAGCTGTCAATGCAGAATTACCATACCCGTAAGTACCTTCTACAAGGGACTGAATAAGCATAGCGGATCGTGAATAAACTGCTGCCATAATATTTTTATCCTTTTTATTTTAAATCGATTTAAATTTAGCCGCCATGAACGGCTATATACGCGAATATAACCACGATTATACCATGTTTTATTTGTTTTGTAAAGTATTATGCATAACCAAAGCAAAGAGTGGGGGCTGCATCAGGATTACTTGTTTGGGCAGCATCCGAAGAAGCAATAAATACTATACCGTTAAAGAATTGACGACCCGGCCACCCTGAAATAATAAACCCACTTGTTTTAATAAAAAATTGTGCTACCGCACCTGTTCCTACAGTTGGCCCACCCGTACCTCCTACATGATTTGGAGCATCATATAATGTTATATAAATGCCTGCTGTTCCTGTATAAGATACGTATAAATCATAAAGAACAATACCAGGAGAACCCGATGCGTCGGGAACCGCGAGAAAAAATGCAGAGGTTCCAGCCTTTCCGACACCTGTGATTAAACCGTTTACCGCACCAAATGAATCTGTCTTTGTCGTTATTTTGCCCATGTAATTTCTAATTCCTCTCTAAGAGTATCCCAACTTATGGTTTCTCCCGTAGGATTTTCATACCACATTAAGCGTTCTCTTATTAGTTCCGCTTCATTAAAAAGCCTTTTCAATTCTTGTCGTAAAAATGTAATTTCCTCTTCTCGACGTATTGTTGCATCAACTTCAGAGACAGGAACAAATGAAATCTGCACTATAAAAAACCTCTCATACATTATATTGTGTAATGGGCGCAATGCCTTGACAAATAGTATAGCAGGATACACCCTTCTTGGCAAGCATTTTATAAAATGGTATAAAAAGATACAAACTGTTGACAAAGAGGCTGCTTTGCCTTATACTAAATACAGTGGGTTGAGGAACACAAAAAATATGTGGAGGAATTTTAAATGGCTAAAAAGTTAAATCAGATTGTGGCGATTGAAAAAGGGGAAAAAGCTCGTATTCAGAAAGAGTTGAATGAGCACTTTAGTTTGCTGTCCAAGGGGACATTAGTTAATGGCATTCAACGTACCTTTAAACCGTTTGTGGATGAAATAGGCGCACAGCGCCCTGCTGAATCTACTCATGTACAGGTAAAGGCGACTGAGGTAATCGCTTCAGTGACGGATCTACTTACTCGTTTGTTTGACGTAACGGCAACAAAAGAGTGGGCTAATATGTCAGCCGTTGCTAATGTAGTGGTAAACGGTAAGGTTCTTTTGGAGAAGGTTCCTGTTACATATTTGCTTTTCCTTGAAAAGCAGTTAGCGGAAGTGGCGAACTTTGTTCGCAAACTTCCGACTCTTGATCCTACGGAACGTTGGAATTACGATTCCAATAGTGAAGTGTGGAAGACAGAGGCGGTTGGTACATTAAGCACTAAAAAGGTGATGAAGAATCACGTTAAGGCAGAGGCGACCGACAAGCATCCTGCTCAAGTGGAAATATTTCAAGAAGATCAGCCGGTTGGGGTTTGGGAAACCGTTAAATCCTCAGGTGCGTTGGAAATTTCTGAAGTTAAGGCTATCCAAAACAGGATAAACGAGCTTATTGTAGCAGTAAAACAAGCACGAGAAGAAGCTAATAGCGTTGTTGCGGATGATTTTGCTGTAGGTAAGTCCGTATTTTCCTATATATTTGGTAAATAGTAGTATAAAGCCTATTATCCCTTAAAGGGATAATAGGCTTTATATATGAAAGATTGTACATGTTACAAGAATTTTTAAGAGAACAAAAAACAGAATATAATCATCTTTATAGGAATATACCGCATTATAGACAACAAATAATACGGATCAATTGTAGATTTAATAGTGTACTAGAGTTACAATTTGATGGGCAAAAAATAGATGCTGACCATGAAAACGCATGGAGTGTAGTTGCAGACCTAAATAAGGTTGGTTGGTATTTTGTGAATTCTACAGACGATGATGAATATCAAAGTATTATATTGTCAAGAGAAGTATATGTAAATCCAAAAGAGGATAAAGAATGAAGTTTTTAAGAATGCTGAAATCTAAATTTATTTATAGATGGGAACTATTAAAAGAATTATTCG
>Ga0134128_10000597_pt1 | contig 49411 bp, 42 predicted proteins | sample KB31754_FD_96462 | JGI IMG/M metagenome (GOLD analysis project Ga0134128, IMG submission 96462) | Terrestrial soil microbial communities with excess Nitrogen fertilizer from Kellogg Biological Station, Michigan, USA - KB3-175-4 | ecosystem: Environmental > Terrestrial > Soil > Unclassified ... | reverse complement strand
GAACACCTGGCAACGGTTGTGGCAGGGGCCCGAAAAGCAAGGGGAAGGCAGAGACTGCATCCCGCGACAAAAACGTTTCTGGCGCTGCGGATAGCGGTGAATCGAGAGATGGAGGAACTCGGGCAGTTTCTTAACCGGACCCCCGCCACTTTAGCTCCCGGAGCGAGATGGGCGATTCTAAGCTACCACTCGCTCGAGGATCGCATGGTGAAGCGCGGCTTTCAGCAGCTCGCGCGCACCGGCGATTTCAAAATCCTGACCAAAAAGGTCGTCCAGCCCAGTGAAGCGGAAATTCAGAGGAACCCGCGCGCGCGAAGCGCGAAATTGCGCGTGATGGAAAAACGAGCGCCGGAGAATCACACGCCGGGGCCGGACGAATTCGAAAGGGAAGCGTCATGACCGAGTTTTATACCAGCAAGCATATCGATAATTCCCGTCTGGTGCGCCAATCGGCGCCGCGGCGGTTGCGCGAATTTGCGCGCAAGATGGTCTGGGGAGCGGTGCTGGCTTCGTGCTGCCTGCTCTACACCTGGCAGCATTTCGAAGACATTCAATTGCGCTACCAGCTTGAAGACATCCAGGCGCGGCACACGCAGGCGGTGGAATTGAATCAGCGGCTCCACCTGGAGGCCGCGTCGCTCAGCTCGCCCATGCGCATTGACACGATCGCGCGGCAGCAGCTTGGCATGACGGTCTCTGCGCCGGCGCAGTACGTGCCTGCGGCAGACGCGCCACGCTCCGCTTTTTTGGCGCCGCGCAGTCTTACGCAGTCCGTCCAGCCGTGAGCTGCCGCGAAAAAAGTTTGGCGTGTATTCGAGGCTTCGAGCAACCCGCCATGAATCGGCGTGGGTAGTGGACCGCCACGTCGCGGGATGAACCAGTGTCAAGATTCACGCCGGAGCCCATGGTGCAAAGCAGTTCTCGCCTGCGTCTACTCGTAATTTTCGCGTTCGCAGTCGTCTGGATGGCCGCCGTACTCGCCCGCGTCAGCTACCTCCAATTATTCCGCTACCGCGAATATCTCGAACGCGCAAACAACCAGCAGGAACGCATCATCGAAATCAGCCCCATGCGCGGCGTGATTTACGACCGCAATGGCCGCGAGCTGGCCATGAGCATTCCCGTGGATTCCTGTTTTGCCAACCCCGACGAGATCAGCGATCCCGCTATGGTTGCCCGCCTGCTCTCGCATGTGCTGGGAATTCCGGCGGAAGAAATCGAGCAGAAGCTGGCGCAATCGCGTTCCTTCGCATGGATTGCGCGCAAGATCACGCCCCAGCAGGCTGCTCGAATTCAAGCCCTTAATTTGCGTGGAATTTATTTTCAGAAGGAAAACAAGCGCTTCTATCCCGAGCGGACGCTTGCCTCCAGCGTTCTCGGCTATGTGGACATGGATGAGCACGGCCTCGGCGGCGTCGAATACTCCCTCGACAAATTGATTCGCGGCCGGCCCAGTCGCATGCTTGTTTTCGCGGATGCGCGACGCAGATGGTTTGACCACAGCGAAGCGTCGGTCGACAAAGGCGACAACGTCGTCTTGACGATTGACGAAACGATTCAATACATAGCCGAGAAAGCGTTGGCCGCCGGAATCGCCAGAACGCACGCGAAGGGCGGCTCGGTCGTAGTGCAGGATCCGAATACGGGCCAGCTGCTTGCCGTCGCGAATTGGCCCGCGTTTGATTCGAATGACGCAGGCTCCTACCCTGCCGAAATTCGCGTGGACCGCGCCGTATCTGACGCCTACGAGCCCGGCTCGATTTTCAAAACAATTTTGTTTTCTTCCGTGATTCAGGAAGGCGTCGCGCAGCCCAGCGATGTGGTCGATTGCCAGATGGGCTCGATAGTGGTCGCAGGGCGACTGATTCACGACTGGCATCCGTGGGGTTTGCTGAGCGTCGAGCAAGTTCTAGTTCATTCCAGCGACGTGGGCTCCATAAAACTCGCGCTGCGCCTCGGCGCGCCCAAGTACTACGATTACATACGCAGCTTCGGCTTCGGCCGGTTGACGGGAATCAAATTGCCCGGTGAAAACCGCGGCCTTCTGCGCCCGCTCGATGAATGGACGGCAAGCTCCATCGGCTCCATCGCCATCGGACAGGAAGTCAGTGTCACGCCGGTGCAAATGATTTCGGCGGAGTCCGCGATTGCCAACGGCGGCACGCTGCGTCGCCCGCAAATCGTCCGCGAAGTGCTCCACGGCAATCAGATTGTCATGCAGGAAGATGCCAAGCCGCGCCGCGTGATTGACGAACAAACAGCCGCCACCGTGCGCGAGATAATGGAACAAGTCATTCTTGCTGGCACAGGCAAGGGCTTCGCGCAGCCCTTTGGCTACACGGCAGCCGGGAAAACAGGCACCGCGCAGAAAATCGATCCGGCCACGGGCCGCTACTCGAAAACAAATTACAACGCTTCATTCATCGGCTATGCACCCGTGAATAATCCGGTTGTCACGATTCTCGTGAACCTGGATTCGCCGATCGTGGGCAGTCACGAAGGCGGTCCGGCGGCGGGTCCTGTTTTCAAGGATGTGGCGGAGCAAGTGCTCTCGTACATGAACGTGCCGCACGACATGCCGGAGCTGCCCACCCTGGAGAAAGCGTCGTTGCGGCGGCGAGCGCGGCAGCCTGCGTTCGACACGCAATTCGACGCGAACATCGACACGCACATCGACACGCACACCGACACGCACACCGCGAAGAGAGCGAGACGGGCAGCGCAGTCGATGCCGCTGCCGGTAGATGTGGTCAGCGTTCCGGAATCATCGACGGTCGCCATCGCGGAAGGGCAAACGGTGACTGTGCCAAAGCTCATTGGCCGGAGTGTTCGCGAAGTCACCGAAGCTTGCTCGCACCTGGGTCTGCTGCCAATTTTGGTTGGCGATGGAATTGCTCTCGATCAAAGCCCGGATCCGGGAACAAGAGTTCTGCCCGGCACGAAAGTTATGGTTCATTTTGGCCGGAGTAGCGACGTTGCAACGGGCGCCGCCGGGGGCAGCAACTAACATAAGGGTAGAAGTCGCATCCAAGGGATGGAATGAATTTGAAGGCACGGAACGAAGGGCAGGCTCTGATTGAATCGGAAATGAATCTCAAGGAATTATTGTCGGGGGCTGAGATTGGCGCGGTGAATGGCACCGTCGACGTGGACATTCGCGCGGTCGCTTACGACAGCCGCAAAGTCGCGACCGGCACGCTTTTTTTTGCGCTGCAGGGCGAAAAAGAGGACGGGAACCGCTATGTGCCCGATGCTCTGAAGCGCGGCGCCATTGCGATTGCCAGCGAACGCGCCCGCCCGGTTGGGATGGCGGAAAATGTCGCGTGGGTCGAGATTCTTCCGGGAGCGCAGCGCCGCGTGCTGGCGGCTGTTGGCGCAAAATTCTACGGCCGGCCGGCGAGCGCTCTGCAACTCGTCGGCGTCACGGGAACGAACGGCAAGACCACCACCACTTACCTGGTCGACTCAATCTTGCGCGCCGCAGAAAAAAAAACCGGCCTGATCGGCACCATCGGGTATCGCACGCCGCGCGCCAGCCGTGACGCGATCAACACCACGCCCGAATCGCTCGATCTTCAGCAAATGTTCGCGGAGATACGCGACGAAGGGGGCTCCGCCGTGGTGATGGAAACAAGCTCGCACGCGCTGGCGATGGACCGTTTGTGGGGGTGCCATTTCGCCGCGGCTGTGTTCACGAATCTCACGCGCGATCATCTCGATTACCACAAAACTTTCGAGGAATATTTTGCCGCAAAGCGCCGCCTCTTCGAAGGCACGGGCGCGGGGCCCGCGGACGTAGCTGTCGTGAACACAGATGATCCCTACGGTCACGCTCTGGAGGGTCTGGCCGCGCGGACGCTCACCTATGGCTTGAAAAACGGCGCGCAAATCAGCACGAAGAAATACGCGCTGGCGTTTTCAGGTCTTGAGTTCACTGCGCAAACGCCCAACGGAAAAATCGAAGTGCAGTCGAAGCTCGTCGGAAAAATAAACGTTTACAATATTCTGGCGGCGATTGGCGCGGGCATCGCGCTTGAAATTCGCAGCGCCGCGATCGAGCGCGGCATTCGCGAACTCGAAAGCGTCCCCGGGCGGTTCGAGCGCATCGCGGAGGGCCAGCCGTTCCTGGTGATTGTGGACTACGCGCACACGGACGACGCGCTCTGCAATTTGATCTCAACCGCGCGCGAATTGTGCCCCGAAAATCGCATCATCACCGTGTTCGGAGCCGGCGGAGATCGCGACCGCACCAAGCGCCCGCTGATGGGCGAAGCGGCGGGCAACTTGAGTGATATGGTCGTGCTCACCAGTGACAACCCGCGCAGCGAAGACCCGCTGCGAATTATCAACGACGTGCTCGTTGGCTTGCAGAAAGCAGGCAAGAAATATCGCGTCGAAGCGGATCGCGGCAAAGCCATCGAAATCGCTCTCGAAGAAGCGCAGCCGGGAGACATCGTGCTGCTCGCCGGCAAAGGCCATGAGACATATCAAGTGTTGAAAGAAGGAACAATCGACTTTGACGATCGTCGGGTCGCGCGGCAAATGCTTCGCCAGCGCGGCTACGGAAGCACAAAGAACTAGTCTGCGGGACGAGTCAAAAAGCGATTTGGCACTGGATTTGCAGTTGCAAGTACCGGGTTCAGAATTGGCAGGTAATTGATAGCGGCGCGGAAGCGTGACGCCCAGCTCGCTGGAGAGACAATGCGGTGGACGGTGGCAGACGTGGCCGGCGCTCTGGGTGTCGCAGCCCCGCCTGGGGCAAATTCTCTGGCCCGGCTGGCCGGCGTGTCGATTGATTCCCGCACCGTCGAGTGCGGAGAATTATTTGTCGCGATACGCGGACCGCGTCACGATGGACACACTTTCGTGGCTGCGGCGCTCGCTCAAGGAGCAGCGGCCGCCGTTGTCGACCGCAGCCGCGTGTCCGAATTTCCCGAGGAAATTCGTGGGCGGCTCTTGGCGACCGAAAATACCCTGGGTGCCTTGCAGGAATTGGCGCGAAATTATTGCGACGCATGGCGCAACGCGAAGCCCGGCCGCCGAGTCGCTGCGGTTACCGGTTCCGCGGGTAAAACGACAACCAAGGAAATTCTCGCGGCACTACTCGCCGCGCGGTTCCGTGTTTTGAAATCCGAGGGCAATCTGAACAACGAGTACGGCCTGCCGCTCACACTTTTCCAGCTCGACGACGAGCACGACGCTGCCGTCGTGGAGCTCGGAATGTCGCATCGCGGCGAGCTCGCGCGCCTGGCGGAAATTGCCAAGCCCGATGTGGGCGTGGTGACCAACGTCGCGCCCGTGCATTTGGAATTCTTTTCATCCGTGGACGAAATTGCGCTGGCGAAGCGTGAATTGATCGAAGGCCTCGGCGGCTCCGAGCCCGTCGCCGTGCTTAACGCGGACGATGCGCGTGTTTCGCGTTTTGCGGAGGGCTTTCGCGGCCGCGCGATTTATTTTGGCCTGTCACAGAAGGCGCAATTTCGCGCGGAGCACGTCGAAGACCGAGGCATGGAGGGCTCCGCATTCGACTTCGAAAGCCCGAATGAGCTTGGGCGTCTGCGTTTGCCGCTGGCCGGACGGCATAACGTCGTGAATGCGCTTGCGGCGCTCGCGGCTGCCGGCGAATGGGGCATTGGACTCGCGGATGTCAGGGATGTGTTCCCGAAACTGCGCGCGGCCTCGATGCGCGGAGAATTTCTGAAATTCGCCGCTGGATTTGCCGTGATCAACGATTGCTACAACTCGAATCCTGTGGCTCTGGAGCGCATGATCGATCTCCTTTGCTCCGTTCCCGGCTATCGCCGCCGCATTCTTGTCGCCGGAGAGTGGCGCGAAATCGGCCCGTCATCGCCGGAGCTTCATCAGGCCGGAGGAAAACACGCGGCGGATAAGAAATCAATCGCGTGGATTTTTGGCGTTGCGGGCGATGCAAAAGAATTCGTGCGCGGCGCGATTGATGCAGGACACGCCGCCGAACAAACGGAATTTTTCGTATCCTCCGACGAAGCGGCGAAATTCTTGAGCGAGTTTGTCGCGCCCGGCGATTTGCTGCTTGTGAAAGGCTCGCGCGGCGTGCACATGGAAGTGATTGCCGAAGCGCTGCGCGCAAAATTTCCTTTGACCGAATCCGTTGACCCGGATGCGGCGTCGGCGGCCCATGAGAGGCGCGGCTGAAATGCTCTACTACCTTTTCGTCACCGTGCTGCGCCCGCACTTCAGCCCGCTGAATGTGTTTCGCTACATCACGGTGCGCACCGCGCTCGCCAGTCTGACGGCGCTTTTTTTGACGCTGGTGTTTGGCCCGTGGACGATTCGCCGCCTTCGCGAAATGCAAATTGGGCAATTCATTCGCGCCGAGGGCCCCGAGCGCCATCAGGCCAAGGCTGGGACGCCTACCATGGGAGGCGTCTTGATTGTCGCGGCGATCATCGTGCCCACGCTTCTTTGGGCGGACCTGCACAGTCCCTATGCGCTGCTCGCGATGGGCGCGACACTAGCCTTCGCCGCGATTGGATTCGCGGACGACTACAACAAAGTGGTGCGCAAGCGCAGCATGGGCTTGAGTGCGAAAACGAAATTTTTCTACCAGGTGCTCACTTGCATCGGAGTGGGGGCGGTGCTGCTCGCGTTGCAGCAGCGTGGCGCATATTCCACGGAATTGAGCGTTCCTTTCATCAAGGAACTGCACCCGAATCTTGTTTCGCAGTCGCTCCTGGTGAAGCCGTACTTTTGGCCGCTGGCGTTTGTACCGTTCGTCGTTTTTTTGATCTTCGTGATTGTCGGCTCATCGAACGCTGTGAATCTTACGGACGGCTTGGATGGCCTCGCGATTGGTTGCGTCGTCGTTGCCGCGGGAGCGCTCACCGTTCTCACATACCTCTCCAGCCACGCGCGTTTCGCGGAATATCTGGACATTCAGAGAATTCCCCAAGTTGGCGAACTCACTATTTTCTGCGGCTCGGTCGTCGGCGCGTCTCTGGGTTTTCTTTGGTACAACGCCCATCCCGCGGAACTGTTTATGGGTGACGTGGGTTCGCTCGCGCTGGGCGGCGTGATAGGCGTGACGGCGGTGATCATCAAACAGGAAATTCTCCTGCTTTTCATCGGCGGAATATTTGTGATCGAGGCGGCCTCCGTGATCATTCAAGTCGCTTCCTTCAAGTTGCGCGGCAAGCGCATCTTCCGCATGGCCCCGCTGCACCATCATTTCGAGTTGATGGGCTGGAGCGAATCGAAAATCATTGTGCGCTTTTGGATTGCGGCGCTGGTGTTCGCGCTATTTTCGTTGACGACTTTGAAACTGAGGTAACGGCGTGCGATTGGGCGTGGATCTCGAAGGCAAGCGGCTGCTGGTCGTGGGACTGGCGCGCACGGGCATTGTTGTGTCTCTGTTGTGCGCTGCCTATGGCGCGCGCGTGACCGCCACGGATGAAAAGCCGGAATCCGCGCTGCCCGAAGTCGCCGCAAAACTGCGCGCCGCCGGCGTCGCACTTGAACTCGGCGCGCACAATCCGGAAACATTCGTCAATCAGGATTTGATTATCGTGAGTCCGGGCGTGCCCGCGAAAATGCCGCCGCTGCAGCTCGCGCGCAATCGCGGCATTCCCGTGTGGAGCGAAATCGAACTCGCTTGGCGTTTGATGCGCGGCAAACTTGTCGCCATCACCGGCTCGAATGGGAAAACAACGACCACGGCACTCGTCGGCCACATTTTGCAATCGGCGAAAATTCCCGTGCTGATCGGCGGGAATATCGGAACGCCCTTGCTGGCCAAGGTGGAAGCCTCGAGCGACTCCACCGTGACGGTCGCGGAAGTCAGCAGCTTTCAGCTCGAAACGATTGAGGCGTTTCGCCCGGACGTGGGAGTGTTCCTGAATCTCACGCCCGATCATATCGATCGTCACGGTTCCTTCGAGGAATACGCGCGCGCGAAGCAGCGTCTATTCGAAAACATGCTGGACCGCGACGCAGCCGTGTTGAATGCCGACGATCCGGAAGTCGCGCGGCGCGGCCCCGCGCATGGCCAGGTTTTCTGGTTCAGCCGCCAGAAGCGCCTGGCCGCAGGGACGTTCGTGCGCGGCGAGCAAATTCTTTTCCGCCGCGAGGGCAGCGAAGAAGTGCTTATGCGACGCGCCGACATTCCTTTGCGCGGCGAGCACAATCTGGAAAATGTCCTCGCGGCTTCAACGGCCGCGATTCTCGCGGGCGCGCCCGTCGGCGCGATTGCCGCGGCTGTTCACACGTTTCCGGGAGTCGAACATCGGCTGGAATACGTCACGGAAATCAGAGGCGTCGCGTTTTACAACGATTCGAAAGCCACCAATGTGGACGCGACGCTGAAGGCGATAGAAGCTTTTCCCGGCTCGCTCTTCGTAATTCTCGGTGGCAAGGACAAGGGCAGCCCGTACGCGCCGCTCCGGGAACCGTTGCGCGGAAAGGCCAAACGCGTGCTTTTGATTGGCGCCGCGGCGGACAAAATTCGCGAAGAGCTCGATGGCTCAGTCGAGATGGAACACGCCGGCACGTTGGACCATGCCGTCGCTTTGGCGTTCGAGGAAGCGGTTCCCGGCGACACGGTGCTTCTGGCGCCGGCGTGCGCCAGTTTTGACCAATTCGAAAATTTTGAGCAGCGGGGCCGCGCCTTCAAGGAAATCGTCACGCGGCTCGCTGCGCAACACACAACGGAAAATTCAACGAGGAAGGCATAACGCATGCCGCGAAGTCTGCAGCCGGACAGGAAATTGTTCATCGTCACGCTAGCTCTCTGCTTCATCGGCGTGGTGATGGTTTTCAGCGCCTCGGCCGTCACCGCCAAGGAGCTGTACGGCAATGGCTACGTGTTTCTCGAGCGCCAGATCATTTGGCTCGCGGTAGGACTGTTTGGAATGATTCGTCTGATGAATTTCGACTACCGCAGACTCCGCGAGCCCCGCGTCATTTATTCGAGTCTCGCCGCGATTTTGCTGATGCTCATCGGAGTTTTATTTTTGGACCGTTCACACGCGACGCATCGCTGGATTCATCTCGGCCCGCTCAGCCTGCAGCCCTCTGAATTCGCGAAGCTCGCTGTGATCCTCTACCTCGCGTGGTTTTTGGAATTGCGCCTGCGCCCGGGCGGCTTTGGCGTAAACAACTGGAACCACACTTTGCTGCCAGCGCTCGGTCCCGTGCTTTTTATTCTTGCGCTGATTCTCCGCGAGCCGGACATGGGCACGTCGTGCATGATTTTCCTGATTGCCCTGGTGATGTTGTACGAAGCGGGCATGTCCATGAAATACGTTGCGGGCGCGGCCTTGGGAGCGCTGCCCGCCGTTTACCTGCTCATTATTCACGCGCATTACCGTTACGAGCGCATGCTCGCCTTTTTTTCTCCGGGTGCAGACCCGCAAGGCCGCGGTTTTCAATTGATGCAATCGTTGATCGCGGTTGGCTCTGGCGGTCTGACGGGCGTCGGCTTGATGGAAAGCAAGCAGAAGCTTTTTTATCTCCCCGAAGCGCACACGGATTTCATTTACGCCGTTTTGTGCGAGGAACTCGGCTACATCGGCGGAATCGCGGTTGTGATTTTGTTTGGAATTTACGCCTGGCGTGGATTCCGCGCCGCCTTTCGCGCGCCGGACGCATTTGGCCGCTTGCTGGCTCTCGGCATCACCACGCTCGTAGTCGGCCAGGCGCTTGTGAATTTGAGCGTGGTGCTCGGGCTGATGCCGACGAAGGGAATCCCGCTGCCTTTTATTAGTTACGGCGGTTCGAGCTTGCTGATTATGCTGCTGGCCACTGGCGTGCTCTTGAATATCAGCCAGCATGCCGAAGCGCTGTGAGAGAACGCCAATCGCCCTCGGCCAAGCTGCTGATCGCGGGCGGCGGAACGGGCGGGCACGTTTTTCCGGCGATCGCTGTCGCGCGGGAATGGCTGCGGCGCGCGGAAATCGCGCCGGGGAAATTTGCACAGAGGGAAGTCGTGATCGTAGGCACGGAAAAAGGACTGGAAACGAAACTGGTTCCCGAAGCGGGTCTGCCGCTGGAAACGATTCGCGTCGCGGGCTTGAAAGGCATGCGAGGAATTAAATTCGTGCGCAACGCGTCGCTGCTCGGAGCAGGTTTTTGGGATTCCGCCGCGTTTTTGCGCCGCCACCATTTCGCGGCGGCGTTCGGCGTCGGAGGATACGCTTCTGGCCCCATGATGCTCTTCGCTGCGTTGAGCGGCGTTCCCACGGTGCTCTTTGAGCCGAACCTCGAACCAGGATTCACGAATCGCGTCCTCGCGCGGCTCGCCAAACGCATCGCCACGGGCTTCGAGGAAACGGCACGGCGCTTCGGCGCAAAAGCGAGAGTCACGGGCAATCCGGTGCGCACGGAGTTCTTCGACGCGCCCCGCCGCGAGCATAAGCCCCCATTCAATTTGCTCATCACCGGAGGCAGCCGCGGCGCGCAGCCGATTAATCGCGCGATGATTGGCGCGCTCGACGTTCTCGCCGCGGAAAGAAAACAGCTTTTCGTGGTGCATCAGACCGGCGAACGCGACTATAATGCCGTGCGAGACGCGTATGCGCGCTTTAATTTCAACGCGGAGGTCAGTCCTTTTATCGGGAACATGGCGGACAGGTTCGCGCAGGCCGACCTGATCGTTTGCCGGTCAGGAGCCATCACTGTGGCTGAAATTGCCGCCGCGGGGCGTGCCGCCATCTTTATCCCTTTCGGCGCCGCTACAGACAGTCACCAGCTTCGCAACGCGCAGGCTCTGGAGCAAGCCGGAGCCGCTCGCGTGATTCCGCAGGACGAACTGACGCCACAGCGATTGGCGAATGAAATCCTCTCCCTTCTCCAGCCCGGGAGAATCCAGGAGTCCGGAGGAATTCAGGAAATGGAACACCGCGCACGCGCGTTGGCGCGTCCGCGTGCCGTCATGGATATCGTGGACATGATTGAGGAGGTTGCTCGCGCATGACAATTCCATTCGGGAATTTTCAGCGCATTCATTTAGTCGGTATCGGCGGCAGCGGCATGAGCGGCATCGCGGAAGTTCTGCTCGCGCTTGGTTACGCCGTCTCCGGCTCGGACGTGAAGGCTTCCTCGACCACCGAACGCTTGCGCGGCCTCGGCTGCAAAATCTTCGACGGCCATGAAGCGGAGCACGCGCGCGGCGCACAAGTTCTCGTCGTATCTTCGGCGATTCGTCCGGACAATCCGGAAATCGTCGAAGCGCGCAAACTGAAAATTCCCGTGATCCCGCGCGCCGAAATGCTCGCGGAGTTGATGCGCCTGAAATACGGAATCGCTGTTGCCGGGGCGCACGGCAAGACCACGACCACGTCTCTTGTCGCCTCCGTGCTTGCGGCGGCGGGTCTCGATCCGACTTTTGTCGTCGGTGGCCTTGTGAATGCCGCGGGCACGAATGCGCGCGTCGGGCAGGGCGATTACATGGTCGTGGAAGCGGATGAAAGCGATCGTTCTTTTCTGCTGCTCGCACCCGTCGTCGCCGTCGTCACCACCATCGACCGCGAGCATCTCGACCAGTACGACTCGCTCGAGGAAATTCAATCCGTGTTTCTTGAATTCGTGAATCGCGTCCCATTTTACGGCGCGGTCGTTCTTTGTCTCGATGAGCCGAACGTGCAGGCGATTTTGCCCGGCGTGAAACGTCCCATTATCACCTACGGTATTTCGGGTCAGGCCGATCTCGTCATCAGCGACGTTGAGCTCGCGGGCCTCGAAAGCCGTTTCCGCCTGATGTATCACGGAGAAAATCTCGGATTTTTCCGTTTGCCTTCGCCGCCGGGAATTCACAATGTCCGCAACGCCGCCGCGGCAGCGGCTGTGGCTCTGCATTTGAATATTCCCGCCGATTTGATTCGCCTGGGATTCGAGAAATTTGCGGGAGTCGGCCGGCGATTTGAAATCAAGGGAATTTTCGGCGGCGTCACGCTGATTGACGATTACGGCCACCATCCCGCCGAGATTCGCGCGACCCTGGAAGCCGCGCGGGGTTGCGGTTACAAGCGTTTGCTGGTTTTGTTTCAGCCGCATCGCTACACGCGAACCAAGCATCTCTGGGACGAATTCTGCCGCGCCTTCAATCAGGCGGACTTCCTCTTCGTTTCTGAAATTTATCCGGCCGGCGAGCCGGCGATTGAAGGCGTCACGGGGCAGAAGCTCGCCGAGGCCATTTCCGCCGCGGGCCACAAGAACGCAATCTTCACAGGTACATTGCAAAACGGAATCGACGCTGTACTGCGGGAAGCGCAGCCCGGCGACGCTGTGCTTGCCATTGGCGCGGGCAACGTCAACCGCTCGCTGGACGAATTGGCTTTCTTGCTTGGTGTGGAGCAGCAAAAGACGCGCGTGACGCCGTAATGCGCCGGCCCTTGAGAATTTATTTAGAAGGAAAGACATGAAGCGCTCGGAGAAGTTAAAAAGAATCGACGCGGACGCGTATCCGCAGGAATCGCTGGCCGAGGAAGAGCCGCGCTATCTTCGCCGTCAGAAGCCGGTCGAGATCAGGCGGCGAAAATTCGGCAAGAAAGCATGGAAAACTTATTTCCGCGTTGCGTTCGCGGTTCTCGCCGCTGCGCTCGCGGGTGGCGCTATTTTTGCCGCAGGAAACTTCCTGCTGACCTCGCCGCGAATGGCGTTGGCCAGTCCGAGCTTGGTGGAACTTTCCGGAAATCATTTTGTGAGCCGCGCCGGCATTCTTGAGATTTTCGCGGCCGACCGCGGGCGCAGCGTGCTGCGCATCCCGTTGGCAAAACGCCGCGCGCAAATCGAGGAGCTGCCCTGGGTCGAGCGCGCCACGGTGCGCCGTGCGTTGCCGAACCGCGTTGAAGTCCATGTGGTGGAGCGCACGCCCGTCGCGTTTTTGCGCGAAGGCGCGAACTTGTTTTTGGTGGACGGCGAAGGCCAAATTCTGGATCGTCCGCTCGAAGGCGATTTTCATTTTCCCGTCGTGACCGGAATTTCAGCGGCCATGCCTCGCGAGGAACGCACGCAGCGCATGAAGATGATGGTGGATTTTCTGGGCGGCATCCAGCAGGCGCGCGCCGGAGCGCAAGAGTCGGTAAGCGAAATCGATCTCTCGGATGCGAATGATTTGCAGGCGACGCTCGCGGGCCTGCAGGGAGCCTCTGACGCGGTTCTCGTGCATTTCGGCAATGGCGGCTTTCACGAGAAATTTCAAGTTTTGCTGAACAATATCGGCCAGTGGGAGGCGGCGGCGGGCCGCGTGGCGTCGGTCGATTTGCGCTTCGAGCATGAAGTGGTCGTGAACCCGGAAAATTCGTTGCCAGCCGCGGCGCCGAGTCACGCAGTCGCCGCGCCCGCTCACGTCGCTGCACCGCCCAGTCGCGTAGCCGCTGCGCCAAGTCACGTCGCTGCTGCGAAACCAGTCGTGACTGCAAGATTGGCGGGAGATGCAAAACCAAAACTAAAGCGTGTCGCGCAGCCTCCGCTTACACATGCGCGGCGGCAGCCCGCGGCGCGTGCAAAATCGCATCGGCCCGAGAAACGACGCGCGACGCGCTCTGAAGCAGTAGCGCACGACGCAAAGGATTAAGGGAGCAGCCGTTTGGGGAAAAAGGATCGCTACGTTGTGGGACTCGACATCGGCAGCACAAAAACCTGCGCGCTGGTCGGCGAAATTGAAGAAGATGGCGGCGCCGTGAAATTCGCGGGCCTCGGCGCGGCGGAATCGAAGGGTTGGCGGAAGGGCCAGATCGTGAATCTCGAACTCGCGGTCAGTTCCATCCGGCGCGCGGTCGAAGAGGCGGAGAACATTGTGGGCGTCCCGGTGGAATCGGCGCTGGTGGGAATTGCCGGCGGCCACGTGCGCGGCGTCAACAGCCGCGGCGGAATCACGCTGGGCCAGCGTTCGCGCGAAATTCATCGCGACGATGTGCGCCGCGCCGTCGAAGCGGCGAAAAACGTGAGTTTGCCGGAAGATCGCGAGGTCCTGCATGTGTTGCCGCAGGAATTTTTCGTCGATGCGCAGGACAACATTCGCGATGCCATCGGAATGGTGGGGCAACGCCTGGAAGCGAACGTGCACATCGTCACCGCTTCGGCGACGGCGACGCAAAATGTGGTCAACGCGGTGAATAAATCCGGAGTGATTGTCAGCGACACAGTGCTCGAGCCGCTGGCTTCCGCCGAGGCGTGCTTGACGCAGGACGAGCGCGAACTCGGCTGCTGCCTGCTCGACATCGGCGGCGGCACTACGGAGCTTATTGTTTTCTCCGGCGGCGTGGTGCGGCACACGGCCGCAATCGCCATCGGCGGAGACCATTTCACAAATGATCTTGCCGTCGGATTGCGCACGCCGATTCCCGAGGCGGAAAGCGCGAAGCGCGAACATGCCTGCGCGTGGCGTGAAATCATGGGAGCCGACACGCCGATTGAAATCGGCAGCGTGGGCGACCGGCCGCCGCGAACTGTGTTTGCGCGAAACCTGTGCGAGATTGTCGAGCCGCGCGCGCATGAGCTCTTGACCATGGTGCGCGAGGATTTACGCCGCGCTGGACTTGACTCGCAAATTCCCGCCGGAATTATTATCACCGGCGGAGGTGCGCGGTTGCGCGGACTCATCGAGCTCGCGGAGAAAATGTTTTCGCTGCCGGTGCGATTGGCTGCGCCACGCGGCTTGAGCGATATCACGGAAGGAGTTTCTCAGCCCGAGTACTCGGCTGCCGTCGGCCTGGTGCTCTACGGCGCGCGCGCGCGGCGGCATGCGGCGCAGCGTTCGAGCGGTTGGACGGAGAAGTTGAAAGGACTTTTTGCGGGGAATTAAGCAGGAAAATTTCAGCGGGGGAATTTCAGGGGAGGCAGCATGACGCCAAGAGAAGCAGCACTGCGAGTCTCGTTCAGTGAAGAGCCACAAAACGGCGCAAAGATTAAAGTGATCGGCGTCGGCGGCGGCGGTTGCAACGCCGTGAACCGCATGATTCGCGCCAAGGTGGAAGGCGTGGAATTCGTTGCGGCGAATACGGATTTGCAGGCGCTCAAAATGTCGCAAGCGCCGCTTAAACTTCAGCTTGGCACAAAACTCACCAAGGGCCTGGGCGCCGGCGCGAATCCGGAGATGGGACGCAAGGCGGCGCTCGAGGACACGGACAAAATTCTCGAGGCACTCGACGGCGCGGACATGGTGTTCGTCACGTCGGGACTCGGCGGAGGCACCGGCAGCGGAGCCGCGCCTGTGGTCGCGAATCTTGCGAGCGAACTCGGCGCGCTGACTGTCGCCGTGGTGACGAAACCGTTCGCCTTCGAGGGCAAGCGCCGCTTGCAACAGGCGGAGCAAGCTCTGGGAGAGTTAATCGGCTGCGTCGACACGGTCATCGTGATTCCCAACGAGCGCCTGATGGAATGCGTCGAGCATGGCACGAGTTTCTTCGAGGCGTTCCGCATCGCGGACGATATTTTACGCCAGGCGGTGCAGGGCATCAGCGACATCATCACGATTCCCGGCATCATCAATCGCGATTTCGCCGACGTGAGAACCATCATGTCGGGCCAGGGATACGCGGTGATGGGCACGGCCGTTGCGACTGGCTCGAATCGCGCCATTGATGCGGCGAATCGCGCCATCAACAGTCCGTTGCTCGAAGACAATTGCATCCAGGGCGCGCAGGGAATTTTGATCAACGTCACCGGCTCCTCCACATTGAGCCTGCACGAAGTTCACGAAGCGTCGTCCGTAATCCAAAAAGCCGCGCACGAAAACGCGAATATCATTTTCGGCGCGGTGCAGGAAGACGCGATGAAGGAGTCGGTGAAAATCACGGTGATTGCCGCCGGGTTCCGCGAAGTGGCGAACAAGAAGACGCACACGCGGCCGTCGTATTTGCCGAAGACGTGGAAAGCGGAGCGCGCGCCGGAGCCGCAGCCGGACGTGGTGGCGCAAGTGTCGCGCAACGTCACGGACGTGATTCAGGAAGTCGCCGCGGACGATTTGGACGTGCCGACGTTCCTAAGGCGGCAAGCCGCGAAAGCCTGACAGGTTGAAAGGCTGCTCCTGAAATAATGGCCGGGGCGCGCGAAAATGCGCTCCGGCATCCCCGCGTTTGTTTGCTCTCCCATGTGCCGAGGCAAAGTGACTGCTACCGTGCGAGTTCGCCGCGAAATTATTTCCCGCATCCGTGAAGAGGCTCGCATGGCGCCAAATCAGGAATGCTGCGGGCTGCTGGCGGGACGCGATGGAATCATCACGCGGATTTTGCCGGCGCGAAACGCGCTTGAGAGCGCGACCGCATACGAAATCGCGCCGGCGGAATTATTCCGGCTGATGCGTCAAATTCGCGGGGAAGATCTGGAGATGCTGGGGATTTATCATTCGCATCCGCGCGGAGAGAACCGGCCGTCGCCGCGCGACGTCGCGAGCGCTTTTTATTCCGAGGCTGCTTATTTTATTGCTTCGCCGCTCGCGGATGCCGCGCAGCCGGTGCGCGCGTTTTCGATTCGCGATGGCCAGGTCGGGGAACTACAAATCGAAATTACTTAGGGGCATGAAGAAAAGCAGATCCCCAGCCTCCGGCAGGCAGGCTCGCCGCATGGCGGCTCGGGATGACAAATGTTTTTTTCGCCGGCATTTGATGACAGCGGCTCAGGCATGTGGGCTGGCGGGCGCGGAATGGGCGTGCTGGGCGGCGTCGGCTTCGGCGAGGCGGCGCGCGTAGAGAGGGAAGCGCGCGGCGAGTGCGGCGACTTCAGCACGAACGCGACGTTCGATTTCAGAGGGCGCGACTTGGGACGCGCTTGGCGCCGTGCTCTTGGGCTTTGCCGCGGCGATTTCAGGGGTGATTGGCGGGCCGCCTTCGGACACCATATTCATGCCGGCCGCAGAAGCGTCTACGGCAATTTTTGCCGGCACAGCCGCGAAGCTAATCTGTTCGATCACACCGGTCAAAACCTCAGAAATCCAGCGAGCAATTTGCTGCATTTCTTTTTCGCGCATGCCCCGCGTGGTGACGGCGGGAGTGCCGATGCGAATTCCACCCGCTTTCATCGGCGGCTGCGTGTCGAAGGGAATCGCATTTTTGTTTACCGTCATGCCGGCGCGCTCAAGGGCAAGCTCCGCGTCGCGGCCGGTAACGCCTCGCGATTGCAGATCGACGAGAAAAAGATGCGTGTCGGTGCCTCCGGTGACGATTCGGAATCCGGCAGAGGCGACTCCTGCGGCGAGGGCGCGCGCGTTGGCGACAACTTGCTTTTGATATTCGCGGAATCCGGGCTCGGCCGCTTCCTTCAAACAAACGGCTTTTGCGGCGATGATGTGCTCGAGCGGACCGCCCTGCAGTCCGGGAAAAGTCAACTTGTCGAGTTCTTTGGCGAATTTTTCCCGGCACATCACCAGGCCGCCGCGGGGGCCGCGTAAGGTCTTGTGCGTGGTGGTGGAAACGAAATCCGCGTGCGGCACGGGACTGGGATGGATTCCCGCGGCGACAAGTCCGGCGATGTGCGCCATGTCGACGAAAAATAATGCATTGACGCCGCGCGCAATTTCAGCGAGGCGCGCGAAATCAATGATGCGCGCGTAGGCGCTGGCCCCGGCGACAATCATTTTGGGATGATGCTCGCGCGCGAGGCGTTCTACTTCGTCATAGTCAATCGTTTCGGTATCTTTGCTGACTCCGTAGGGAACGAACTTGTACGTGCGGCCGGAAAAATTCAGCGGATGGCCGTGCGTCAAATGGCCTCCGTGCGCCAGATTCATGCCGAGAACGATATCGCCGGGCTGAAGCGATGCCATGTAAACGGAAATGTTCGCCTGCGTGCCGGAGTGCGCTTGCACGTTGGCGTGTTCGGCGCCGAATAATTTCTTGGCGCGCTCGATGGCGAGGCGTTCGACCTTATCGACATTTTCGCAGCCACCGTAATAGCGCTTGCCCGGATAGCCCTCCGCATATTTGTTGCTGAAGACGGAGCCCATCGCTTCCATGACGGCTTCGGAAATAAAATTTTCAGAAGCGATCAGTTCAAGTCCGGTGGCCTGACGGCGGACTTCGTCGCGCAGCGCGTCGGCGACTTCGGGATCAACCTCATAGAGCGAACGACTCATGCGGCGAAGCTCTGTCGTTTCCGGTGTCATGGTGTTCTTACCTCATTGTGAAGCTGCGATGGCGCGTCGATCGTGGAGATTTTCCCGAAATCACGGGCCGAATGCCGCGCAAATGAAAGTGCGCATTTGTACCGATTAGAATGCAGGCCGGTCGTTTGTTGTGTGTAAGTTACGCGAAATTCTAATAATTTGGTGTACCGATTAGAAATGCACAAAATTGACCGGCGATCTGAGCGAGGAGTGTGACGATTGGCCGGGGTACTCTTGCGCTGCGCTGCCGCTTGCATAACTGCCCGCCTCTGATTGAGCGTAGCATAAAAGACGGAATTTTTCAGAGGCGGCGTGTGGATAGGCGCGACACTGCGCGCGAATCTTCGGTGCGTGGGATAAATCGTCCAGAGCGGCTGGCTACTCCGCGACGTTCCAGACGTACAGGAAAGTGCCGTCGGAGGCGGTGGCTACGTTGCGCCCGGCCTTCCGCGTTGCGCGATTCAGTGCGGAGCGTACTTTTTCTTTGCCGTCTGCCAGGTCGGCCAAAGGCACCTTGAGCGCGGAGCCGTTGTTAATGCGGTCGAGATCCTTAAGGATGATGGAGACGATCTCCTTGTGTTTGCCATTTCGGCCCTGGGGAACATCCGTCTGCACCATGGTCTTGAAGTGCATCGGCAGAGCTTTTTGAGATCTGGTTCCCATAGGGACCTCCCGCTCAAGAAATTAAACTAACCTCACGTGACACTATCGTATCGAACCGTAGCGATACCGTCAAGCAAAAACAACGACCGTCGAAGCGGGCCGGGCGCAGCGCTGTGTTTCCACTAAAACGCGGAGCCGAGCCGCAGATTGACGGCAGATTGGGCTCTTAAAGATATGACCCGTATGAATTCCCGGGTGCTAGGTTTGTACGTGGTTACGAGGAGGAATTCCCGTGAAAGTTTCGAAAACGCATTTTGAGCAAGTTCCCGTGGAGACAATCAAGGAGCTTGTCGAGCCCGAGATTATCGAGAAGGAAAAGACGGACAAAGCCGTCGCAGACGAGGCGCAGATCTTGAAGAAAGAAAAGCGATGACTGCTACGTTTGATATTTTCGAGGTGGAACCCAGCGGCAGCGTAATGTGGCGAGGGAGTGCGGCCGCATTCGAGGAAGCCAGGGCGTTTGTCGAAAAACTGGGGAAGCCACGGGACAGGGACTTCATCATCTTCAGCCCTCAGACGGGGAAGAAAGTGGTGATCAAACCCGATGGTTCGACCGCAGAACAAGAGGTGGGTCAGATCTAGGCGCTGCAGATTTTGAACAACACTTCTGTGCTTGAACCCCATGCGGATTGGTGGCCGTATCGCCTGTGGCAAAGGCTTGATCAGCTCAGACTTGACTTTCTTTCGCCGTGCAGCCATCTTTATTGGCTTTACTCGACGCGGAGTTCGGTGCTGTCGAGCGAACGGCGAGGACGATGAAGGTTCGAGTCTGCTTCCACGATAAATGCTTTGACGGCGCAGCGTCGGCGGCTATTTTTTCGCGATTTTACCGCGAGCGCATCCATCGGGATGCGCAGTTCCACTACACGGGGATGACGCACAAAGCGTCGCGGCCCTTTGAAGACGGGACGTTTGACGGCGACGAGAACGCGATTGTGGATTTCAAGTTTTCGAGTTCGCCGAAGCTGACCTGGTGGTTCGATCATCATCAAAGCGCTTTTCTAACGCCGGAAGACGCGGCGATTTTCCGCCAAGATCACTCCGGGAAGAAATTTTACGATCCCACGTACAAATCCTGCACGAAATTTCTGGCCACGGTGGCGAGCGAGAAATTCGGATTCGACGCGCGGCCGCTCGAGGAATTGATCCGCTGGGGCGACATTGTGGATGGAGCGCAGTTTGAGTCTTCGGAAGTGGCGGTGGCGATGCGCGAGCCGGCGATGCAGCTGGCGCTGGTGATCGAGGCGGCTCCGGAGGCGGATCTGGTGCCGCGGCTGATTCCGGAAATGGCGACGCGTTCGTTGGCGGAGATGGTGAAGCTTCCGATGGTGGCGAAGCATTTGGGTCCGCTGCTCGAGCGGCACCGCAAGTCGGTGGGGATTTTGAAAGAGCGCGCGGACGTTCGCGACGGCGTGATTTATTTCGACGTGAGCGATTTGGACCTGGAAGGCTACAATAAATTTATTCCCTATTTTTTGTTTCCGGATTTTTTGTACACGGTGGGCGTAAGCGCTTCGCCGACGCGCGCCAAAGTGTCCGTGGGAACAAATCCGTGGAAGGAGGCCGCAGCGGATGTGAATCTGGCTTCGCTGTGCGAAAAATATGGCGGCGGCGGACACGCGCGAGTGGCGGCGATTTCGCTGGCTCCGGAAGATTTGCCGCGAGCGCGTCAAGTGGCGCAGGAAATCGCGGAGACGCTGCGACGAGCGAACCGTACGGCAGGCGAAAAGAAATAAGAGCTTCCGTGGTAGAATTTTAGTTCGTAGCACGCTTGCGCAAGTGCCTGGCAGTTCTGCCGGGCGTTCCCTGTGGGCCGCTAGCTCAATGGTAGAGCAGCTGACTCTTAATCAGCGGGTTGGAGGTTCGAGTCCTCCGCGGCTCACCACTTATTCGTTTTCATTTGGTGAACGATGTGTGTGTGTGTGCCGAAGCGGGCTGCACGGTTGGCACAAACCGCAAAGGGTGCGGCGCTCTCATTTTCCGAAGGGGTTTTAGAGAATTGCGGCGTGGTATTATTGCGCCCGAGCGCGAGTCTTGGAAGTGCTATTGACCGAACGGCAACGCCTGGGCCGCCCCTCCAAAACCCCACGCTCACAAATCGAGCATGGGGCGCTCGCAACAACGAATAACATCTCTCCGCCGTTTCGTGTGTATTTTGCATACGCAGGCCAACCTTGAATGGGGGGAGGTGGCGTCCGAATGACTTTGAAGGTATTTGGCATCGCGGTTCTTTGCATTCTCTCAATTGTCCTGCTTCTGAGAGTGGTCGTGCCCGCAGGAGCCTTGGTCTTGGGGCTAGGTATTGACGCCCCCATAAACTGGGCGCAATCTCGCAAAATTCCTTTTTTGTACTCGCATCCTGGCGTCTCGCTTTTTATAGCGACCCTTTTATTGGCGATTTTTTGTTGGGGGTGTGATGAGACTACTCAGGTCGTGAAGAAGACGGGCGATTGATAGCTTCAAATACGACCCCTTCGGCGACGTGATGAAGTGGAGGTGTCCCAGGCCGTAGCGGCGTTCCAGTCGACGTTTGCGCACGATTTAGACCTCGCACTCTTTGCAACACCGGCAAAGAGTGCGGCACCCAGGGGTTTCAGTCATGGCGTCACAAGAAAGCGAGTGCGGTAGTATGCGCCGTGCCGTTCCATGTTGTAAGGCTATTTACTGACTGTGAAAATCTGTTCCTCATAAGTGGATGGTACTATGTTAAGGATGATTCCGTACCAGGAGGAAGGGTGGGCCACCCGCCAAGACTTGGACTGGTCCCTCAATCGGTGGAGTTCAGTAATCAAGGAGGCTGCGCTTATGCCTGGTTTTCGTCGCTGGAATCCGACTGACGAGCCGTTCAGCTATGCGAAGTTGTGCTTTTACTATATCCCCTGCTTGCTGGTTTTCCTCGGCATCGCAGCATTACTGATCTCGGCTTTTGGCGGCCTGCAATGGCTCGATCGGGTAGGCAGTTGGTTCCCATCATCAGTACCGGTGAGGGTCGCTATCGGTGCCGCTTTGATAGGGGGATATTACGTGTTCTTCATGAAGGTTCTCTGGAAGCTCCTACCGGCCAGCATTCGGGCGCGCATTCCGTACGACGCCAGAGAAGCCAGCGAATCGAAGGGCGACATCAGATCATTCTGGGATCTCCACAAGCTGGTACTGCCGCCTCACCGAAGCTGAGTTTCAAGCTGTTCTGCCCCCAAAGTCCGCGCACGAGATCATACGACACCTGAGCCTTGCTGCAAGCTAGTTGCTGAATCCGAAGATGTGCCGAGTGGGGAACGGTAAGGGAACATTAAGCGACGAACAGGGCCGAAAACCAGCTACTACGACGCGGGAACAGGCTAGACGAATCAACAGCTTAGCATTTGGTGTGGTGACAGCGGGTTGGAGGTTCGAGTCCTCCGCGGCTCACCACTTATTTCTCCGAGTTCGATGAGATGCCACAGGAGTTTCCTTTTTTGAGGCGGGCGAAGCTGCGCGGTTTGGCTCCCAGCGAGGGTTGGGCGCGCACAGACCTGGGTCGCCGTGCCAGTAAAAACGGTAGCTGCTCCACGGCCAATCCTTAGACGTTTGCACCAGGTTCCTTTTCACCGGATTGAAATGCATGTAATTCAATTTCTCGTTTCGTTTACGCGCGCTCCAGACGTTGAAGTCGTAAAACCTGCGCTGCCAGAAGCGGGCATCGCGCTCAAGGGCAGAGTCGCCCCAGAATTCCAGCTGGCCGGTGTGTGCTTTTCTTTTTTTTCTACGCAGAGCTCGCGATACGCGTTGCTTCAAGGCCTTCATTGCGTCGGAGGGATTTCCTACGGTGGGCTCGCTGATCAGCAAATGGATGTGGTCGGGCATGACGACATAGCCGAGTAGGGCGAAGTCGTAGCGGTCGCGCACCTGAGCAAGGATTTTCAAAAAGAGGTCGCGAGCGCGCGGCGTGGCGAGCAGAGGCTTTCGGCGGTAGCAACTGGACGTGATGAAGTGGAGGTGTCCCAGGCCGTAGCGGCGTTCCAGTCGACGTTTGCGCACGATTTAGACCTCGCACTCTTTGCAACACCGGCAAAGAGTGCGGCACCCACGGGTTTCAGTCATGGCGTCACAAGAAAGCGAGTGTGGTAGTATGCGCCGTGCCGTTCCCATTGCGGAAGGCTATTTACTGACTGTGAAAATCTGCTCCTCATAAGAGGATGGTACTATGTTAAGGATGATTCGGTACCAGGAGGAAGGGTGGGCCACCCGCCCGACGGAATGAGACACGCCACTGCGGGGCTTTACGCTTCAACCGTTGTAGTTTCCGAATCGAAAGAGAAAGATTCGCGATTCGTGGGTTGCATTGTAGCGGTCGTACTCCTCCTCGTGGTATTTCCCCGCATTGCTGTAGCGCAGCAGATGCCTGAACAGGAACTGAAGATTGACACGAAGTCATATACGCCAGCTGCAACCCTACGTGTTCGGAAGAACGTGGTGCAAGTGGACGTGGTCGTGCGCGACGCGAAAGGACAGGCCGTCGGAGCGCTGAAACAACAGGATTTCAAGGTTTACGACAAGGGGAAAGAACAAACCATCTCGCAGTTCACGGTTGAGCGGGCCGCGCCAAGAATTGTCAGCCGAGCAGCGTCCTCAACTCCTGCATTACCGACTTCCGCAGCAGTGAGCGCTCCTTCTTCGTCTGCGGCTACCTCCAGTCAGCAGCGATTCATCGCGCTTTTCTTTGATGACCGAAATACGCCGTTCAGCGATCTGGCGCATGCGCGGGAAGCGGCAGAGAAGTTTGTGCGACAGGACCTTCACGGCGGCGATAGGGTGGGGATATTCACGGCGTCAGCGTCAACAACACTGGATTTCACCGACGACACGCAGAAACTGCGCAAAACGATTGAATCCGTTCATCTGCAAGCCCTGGGTGCCCCTGAGTTTCAGCATTCGTGCACACAGTACCCGATCGGGCCTTACGCAGCCCACCTGATTTACGACGAGGGTGACACGGAGACGCGCCAGCTCTATCTATGTGGCAACGACACGCCCACAGCGGAAGCTCAACTCGACGTTATCGCCAGGACTCTCCTATCGTCAGCGGAGATAATTTCAAAGCTCTCCCTGGGGAGCCTCGATTCGGTGATCGCACGTCTCGGGCAAATGCCTGGGCACCGCATCGTCGTGCTGACTTCTTCGGGCTTCTTCACTTTGTCGTTGCAGCGACAAATTGACAACATAACGCGCGATGCCCTCCGGGCAGGCGTAGTGATCAATTCGCTCTACGCCGGTGGGTTGGTGGCCCTCGCACCGGGAGGAGACGCGAAAGATTCCCCGCTCTACTCTAGAGGACCGGCCGCGCCACCGCCGCCAGCCGAAAGCCCGACTGATCGTCGACTCGGCTCCAGGCAACTGGCGCTCTCCGTCAGTGGAGTACCGGCTTCTGAGTATGAGCGACTAATTCTGAAGGAGCAGCGAGATGAGCTGGATGACGTGATGGCGGATCTGGCGCGGGATACGGGAGGAATCTTTTTTCATAACAACAACGACCTTGACCTGGCCTTGCGGGAGATGGCTGCCGTTCCCGATGTTTCCTACCGGCTTGGCTTTTCGCCCGCCGATCTGAAGCCGGATGGGAAATTCCACGACCTGAAGGTGAAGCTGACGGTTCCCGGCCGATTCCAGATTCAGACTCGCCGCGGCTACTTTGCGCCCAGTGAAGCCACCCGGCGGGCGGAAGGGAGAGTCGATAGGCTCAACGATGAGGTCCTGAAAACGGACGGCATGCAGGGAATTCCCGCTGAAGTGACGGCGCGGCCGGGGCAGCTGCCCACGGGAAGGACGGGATTGCAGGTTTCGCTGCATGTGGACCTAGGGGCGCTCTCGTTTCAGAAGAACCAGGGGCGACACATGGATAAGTTGACGGTTGTCTCCGCGTTGTTCAACAGCCAGGGAAGTTTTGTGACGGGCGAAATGGGCGTGGTGGACATGGCGCTGAAAAACGACACGCTTGCGGCTCTGAGCAAGAGGGGACTAAACACCACGATGGTCTTGCAGGCTCCTGAAGGAAAGTATCGTTTGCGATTGGTGGTCGAGGAGGCGGGCAGCGGAAAGATGTTCGCCGTGACGCGCCCGGGCGACATTCCTTAGTGCGGATCGCACTCACCTAGCTTCGGTCCAATCAAACCTAAATCCAACTTCACTCACTAACCTCGGGCCAACGTCGGGACCAGGGATGGTCAATCGGGCGGGTGGCACAGCCTTAGCTCAGGGGTACGATTTTGGGTGCCGCAGCCCTCTGACGTTTGAGGGTGCGGTTCTTGACTTTCGCGGCCAGCCGCTACTGGGAAAGCTGCGCCAGTTGCACGTGGTAGCGACTGAGCAGGTCGCCAGTGGCGTGTTCCACGGCGGTGACGGCCAACCGGTAACCCACTTGGGCCTGCACCAGGCTTAACTCAGCCTGCGCCAATTCCGTCTGAGCTTCGAGCGTGAAGAAGATGGGCTGCGCGCCCAGGGCATATTTGCGCTGCTCGGCTTGCAGATTTTTCTGCGCCAAGTCCAAAGCAACTTTCGAAGCCTCCATGTCGATTTTCGATTCCTCGAGCTGATGAACGGAGTTGGTGACGTCGAGCGTGATGCTTTGGCGAATCCGGCGATCGGTATAGAGGTCACGGCGCTTCGCGACCAACGCGTTGCCCAGATTGGCTTCGCCCGCGTGATTCTTGATCGGTAGCGTCAACGAAACTCCAAATCCGTAACCCGGAAATCCGAAGCCAAACACCTGGCCCAGCGCGTCGTTCCAACCGCCCTGGGAAATCACTTGTGGCGGGACGGTATTGACATTTATTTCGTTTCCGCCCAGTCCATTGCTCTCGTAAATGCCCGTGAGCCGCAAATCGGGCTCCAAAGAGTTGTGCGCAATTCTGATGTTGAGGTCGTCGTTTGCGAGCTGAAGATGCTGGGCGTCGAGTTCCGGTCTGTTGGCGAGGGCCTTGCCGAGCGCCGTGGCGATATCCATGTTGACAAGGCTCCCGGCAGGCTCGGGCGGCTCGGTCAAGTCGAGGTCAAGGGCGCTAACGTTGGGGTCGATGTCGGCTCCAATGATTTGCCGAAAAACGTTCTCCGTCTGTTTCAGGAAATATTCGGATTGGATTTCCGATACGCGGCGCTGGGCGACCTGAGATTCAGAGCGATAAATATCGAGGGGCGGGAGCGCGCCAAGTTGCAGCGAGTGCTTATCATGGTCATAGGTTTGCTGAGCCTCATCGAGGGATTTCTTTTGCACCGCGAGGCTTTCTCTGGCTTGGACGACACTCCAATATTGGGCGACGACCTGAAGAATGATGTCGTTTACCTCCTGCTTAAATGTGGCGCGTGATTGCGCCAGGCCGCGCTGGGCTATGATGATTGGGCCGCGATTCGGGAGGAACCCCCTGCCGCGAAGCAGCGGTTGCGAAAAATTAAAAGTGAAATTCCCGGAAACCGAAGGGTTAAAAAAATTGAACGAAGCGTTTGAGGAAAGTTTGTTGGCGCTAAGCGAGGCCTGATAGTTCGTCCCCGTGAGCAATGTCTGAGAAACGCCGAGTTGGGCGTTTTGGCTGAGACTGCTCAAAGTGGGCGCGCCGGAGAGCTGCGAAAATGTGGGAGACTTCGAGCGAAGCGCGTTGAAGCTGGACACGAGCAATGGATCGAACGGGCCGCGCGCAAAATCAATGGCGTTCCTGGCGGCGCCGATTTGCTGTTGATCAACGACAATGTCGGTGTTGTTGGCGAGAGCCAGGCGGATGGCGTCGTCGAGCGAAAGTTGCAGTTTCCCAGTCGCGATGTACGGCTGAAAGCTTTGCGACACCTGCGCGTCAGAGATGCGCTGCTCTTTTGCGGACTGTTCCAGGGTCTTGCGATAGGAAGGACTCTGCGCGTAGCAAGCGGGGACGGCGCAAACAAGTACAGCAAGGCACAAGATTAGCCGAATGTGTGATGGCTTCAATTCGTTCCTCCCGAATGATTGACGCTGCTCGAATACTCAAAATCAGCCGGCGGGTAACGCCCGGCAAAACACGAACCGCCGTGGTCTATTCGTAGCGGATTGCTTCGACCGGATCGAGGCGCGCCGCCTTCATGGCGGGATAGATGCCGAAGACCATCCCCACGGATATCGAAACCAGAAATGCGAGCAGGATCGAGCCGGCCGTCACGATGGTCGACCAAGCCGCCAGCCACGCGATCAAGCGGGACATTCCAAAGCCGAAAACAATGCCCAATACGCCTCCGGCGAAGGAAATCAAGATTGCCTCCACCACGAATTGCCGCACGATGTCGGACTGCCGGGCACCCACGGCGCGCCGCACGCCGATCTCGCGAGTCCGTTCCAGAATGCTGGCCAGCATGATGTTCATAATTCCAATGCCTCCGACCAATAGCGAAATCGAGGCAATGGCAACCATCACTGTGTTGAAGAGACGCTCGGTGCGCTGCTGTTCGGCGAGAAGCTCGGCGGGCACAATCACCGAGAAATCGCCGGCACTGTGATGCGTGGTATTGAGGACGCCCCGGACGACTTCAGCGACGCTTGCACTATCCGCAGCGGGCGCGAGATGCAGATACATGCCGTCAATTTCGTCTTTCATATCGCTCATGGAATCCTGCAACCGCAGCACCACCGCATTCACGGGAGCGTAAATCAGGTTGTTCAAATCCTGATTGGGCACGCCAGCCACGTCGGTTTGCGCCGCTAATTCCGGCGCCACCACGCCAATCACGTGGAACCACTGGTCGTTGACCTTGATATATTGGCCAACAGCATCGGCGGAGCCAAACAGATTGAATTTCGCCGCGGAGCCGAGAACGCAAACGGGCGCGGCGGCGGCATTTTCCTGCGCGTCGAAGAATCTGCCTTGCGTCACTTGCAGGCCGGCGATGTGAAGATAGTTTTGGTTGACGCCGTAGACTTGCGGGTCCTCCTGCTCGGCTTTGGGAATCAGTTTCGAGGGCGCGAAGCGTTTGCGGGGAGTAGCCTCCACGACGCCGGTAACACCAAGAATCGCGCGGTAATCATCGAATGTAAGGCCGGGCGAAGTCCGGCGCACCTTTTGAAGCGTTTGATAATTGTTTGCCTCTTTTGCCTCCACAATCAGATTGCGGACGCCGAGCTGTTCGATGAAAGCCATCACTTTCTGCTGCGCGCCCGCGCCGATGGAAAGCATGGACACCACAGCGGCGACGCCGAATATCATTCCCAACATGGTCAGCAGGGAACGCAGCTTATGGATCATCAGGTTGTCAAAGCCCAAGCGGAGGTCAGGCAACCAGTGGAGCAATGAACGAGGATAGGCCAGGCGCGCAGGATCGATGGAGTGAGTCGGCATTCTCAGGGCGCTCCGGGACTCGGCGCCGGAGCGGATGCGCCGGGCTTTGCGGACTTCTGCGTTGGATCAATGAGCGCGACTTGAACGCCCTGATTTAGTCCGTCGATGACGGCCAAGCCTTCGGTTACGTAGCGAATTTTGATTTCGCGAGGTTCAAAACCACCGCCAGTTTTCACGTAGACGGTTGCCTTGCCGTCTTTTTGAAACACAGCTTGCCGTGGAACGTAGAGCGCATGTTTCAGGGGATCACCGAGAATGACAAGCCGAGTCGTAAAACCCGGGCGCAATTCGTCGTTCGCCTGAGCCAGTTGAACGGTGACGCCGAACTTGTGCGCGGAATTGTCGTCGAAGAAAAAACCACCGGACATTCCGGCGAGTGTCTTGACCTTGCCTCGCACGGTCAGGCCCGGCCGGGCGTCGACTTGCACGTCGACGGATTGCCCGATTTTGAGGGTGGCGCGATCGGCCTCGCCCACCTTGGCGGCGATCTCCATCTGGTCGATGTTAATCACTTCCGCGACCATCCGGCCAGGAGAGACCTGATCCCCCGTCTGATATTCCGGCAGAGACATGCCCCCGAAAAAGAATCCGCCCGAGGCGTCTTCATTTTCCTGCACGACGGCCAATCCATTCATCGGAGACCGTACTTGCATGTTGGCGATATTTTCTTCCGCCTGTTTCATGGCGAGGCCCGCCTTATTGCGTTTCTCGCTGTCCACGGCGATGTTCGCCTGGTTCGAGGCTGCGTGCGATTGGATATCTTGCTGGAGCTGCGCGAGGGCCCGTTTTGCCTCATCGAGGGTCAGCTGATTTTTCTCGGCGTCGATGGCGCTGACGATTTCGTGTTTGCTCACGTCCAATTCAGCCTGGCGTACTGCAAACGTCGCTTTCAGCAGGGCTGTCTGATCTTGAGCGGTCTGTACCGCCGAATCGTCCTTGGCTTTCACAATTTCCTGTTCGGCTTGCGCGAAATCGGAGCGGGCCTGCTCGAGGTTGTATTGCTGCTGGCTGGGGTCGAACGCGATGACAACATCATCCTTCTTCACCGGCGTGCCTGTCTTCACGAGCTGAATGATTTGCAGTGTGCCGCCGGCGATCGGAGGGGCGATGAGCATCGCGCTTTGCGTGGCGCGCAGTTCGCCGGTCGTGTACACCTTAGGTTGAAGTTCACCCTGTTTTACTGCGACGACGGGTATGTCTTGTGCGGAAGATTGAGAGGCGCCGCTGGCCGCGCACGAAGCGAGGCTCAAGGTCGCGAGCGCGAAGAGCACAAGAGGGCCGAACGGAATGTTTTTCGAGGCCAATTCCATATCGCTAGTCGGATGCCGCCGGTTCTTGCAGCGCCACGCGCTCGCCGGGTTGCAATCCCTTCGCAATCAAGATCCGATCACCGCTGCGTCGCGAGACTTCAATGGCACGTTGTTCCACTTTCGTCCCGTGGAGCACGTAGACGACGCTTTGGCCGGCTTTGCGAAACAGCGCCGCCGCCGGAATCGTGATTCCATTGGGAATCTGGTCTACGATGACGCGCACGTTTGCGCTCATGCCGGGACGAAGCCTCGAGTCCGAGTGGCTGAGAACTATGTCCATCGTAAAATTCCTGGGGAAAGGCCAACCCGCGGAGAAATCCATGCTTGCGATAGTGCTGATCTGAGAGATGCGTCCCGTAAAGTCGCGATCCGGGATGGCGTCGATGCGGACGCTGGCGGTCTGGCCCGCTTGAATGCGGCCACGCTCCGTCTCGTCGAGGCGAGCGGAGATTTCGAGCGTCGACAGGTCGGGTAATTCGGCGATTTCCGCGCCCGGCCAAGCGCGATCGCCCGGTTTGAAGGGAGCGGCGTTGCCCATGGGGCCAGCGGCGCGCCAGTTGTCCTGCAAAGTCACAATGCCGTTGGTGGGGGCGCGCAACGTAAGGGCGTCGAGGCCGCGGTCGGTCTGGCGAACTTCGTAGAGAGCCTGGTCGCGTTTTTGTTGCTTGCTCTCGATAGTGGCCGCGTCGGCAGCGCGATCAGCCTTCAATTTTTCGTCCATTTCTTTCAATTTCTGCTGCGCGTCGGCCAGTTTCAAATCCGCTTCCTCGCCGTCGATCTTCGAGAGGATCTCGTGCTTGCTGGCGTCGAGCTTTGCGGACTGCACGTCGAAGCGCGCTTTCATAACGTCCGTGAGATCCTGCTCTTCTTTCAGGCGGGCTTGGGCGCGCGCTGCCTGGATTTCAGCGTCGGAGGATTTCAACGTGGATTGATCCTGCGCGAGGGTTTGCTTCAACGTGGTCGCGTCAAACTGCACCACGACGTCGCCTTTTTTGGCTTGCGCTCCGTTCTGCGCCAGCTTGATGATTTGCAGATCGCCCGCCTGGTACGGGGCTGAGATGATGGTGGATTTTAGGGCCTTCGCCTGGCCGTGAAGCTGCACGTAGTCCGTGAATTCTCCACGTTGAACAAGAGCGCTGGGAATTAAGGGCGCGGGGCGTGCCAAGCGTAGAGCTCCAAAACCCGCAAATCCGAAGATGACGAAGGAGCAGAGGAGCACCGCTCCTTTTCTTCGTCTCCATAAATTCTCGAGCTTGCTCATATCCATCAGGAAGAACCAGCGCCTTCGGGCGTTGTACGGATTACATCGCCTGCATGCAATCCTGATTCGATCACGACTTCCAGATCATTTGCCGGGCCGGTTTTCACTTGATGCTTATCGAACCCGGTCGCCGTTTTCAGGAACACGTAGTCTTGACCTTTATCGTTGATGACGCTTTGCGCCGGCACAACCAGAACGCTTGGCAGTTTGCTCAGCTGCACGTCGGCGGACGCTGAAAGATCCGGCATGAGTTTGGGATTGTTTCCGCGAATCGAAAAAATAGCCACAAACGTGCGGACTTTATCGGTAAATTGCCCCGAATGACCCAGCGGAGCCAGTTCGTCGAGAACTCCGGGAAAGGAAAGGCCCGGATACGCATCGAGATGCACGGTAGTTGATTGGCCGATGCGGAGTTCGGGGATGTCCTCCTGATTGACCGCGACGCGAACATCCATTTGCGCGGGATCAATCACCTTCATGAACGGAACGCCGGGACGCACTTCGTCGCCCTCCTGGACTTCTCCCATTCTGCCGCCCAGCCAAACGGTGTTTAAGACCACGATGCCATTCATGGGCGAGCGGATGGTCATCTTCTCTGCGTTTCCCTGAGCATAAAGCATGGTGCCGCGAGCGCGGTCGCGCTGGATTTCCAGGACACGAATGTCGGCCGCCGCCGCTTCGCGCTTCAATTGAAAAGTCTGGCGGAGTTGCTGGAGAGTTTGAACCGCCTCCTGGAGAGTTTCCTGATTTTTTTCGGCGTCAATGCGGGAAACAATGTCGTTCTTTGTGACTTCCAGTTGGGCCTTGGTGAGATCGTCCTCGGCTTGTTTCAATTCTGTTTCATCCTTGGCGCGAGCGGCGTCTTCGGCGGCGCGTTTCTCTTCGACCTGATCCACAAAGTCCTGGTAAGTCGCTTTTTTATCGAGGGCGTCCTTGATTTGCGCCTGCCGATCGAATTCGACGAGCACGTCGCCGGTTTTCACACGCGAGCCCGCGGGAGCAAGTTTCGTCACGACCATGGAATTGAGTTGTGCGCCTTCCAATCTGGGGGCAAGCACCGGCCGCGACTTGACAGCCTCTGTTGTGCCCGCCAAACGAAGCACGCGGACAAAATCCTTTTTCGTCACCGTAGCAGTACCAGACTCTTCAGGGTTTGACGCGCTTGTGCGCCGAATGTTTGCAGAGAAATACGCTGCCAAGATTAGGGCGGAAAGCACGGAGGATGCTGCGATTATGCGGACGATCTTGCCCGGCGCTCGTGAACTGGCGGGAGGGCGAATTGCGTTGGGACGTTTCTTTTCTGCTCGCTGGAAGGCGGGCCATTTCGCGATCCGTTTGTGAATCGAGTCTTTCATGCCAGCGCGCCGACTTGCGGCATTCCTGATATATCGATGATGAAGTATATCCCTCAGAATATCGGTAATCAAATCAACATCATCTGAGCCAGATGTAATCTCTCGTTTCCGAGATGCAATTGGGAGCCACAAGGATATCCGTGGCTAGGGGCCGTGCGCCCAAATGGTGACTGACGCATCTCTGTATGAGGTTGGTTGTATGGACAACGCAGCAGGCAGAGGCAGTCACGCACGTTTATTGACGGTGGTCGCGCGGGTCTGTTAGCTTCATAAGATAACAAGAGATTTCGAGGAGGCGGTTCATGGCTACGGCAGTCTTTCCGAATGCTCATAAGAACTATATCAACGGCGAATGGGTGGAAGCGTCGGGCAAGAAGGGAATCGAGAACCGAAATCCCGCAAACACCGACGATTTGGTGGGGATTTTTCCGGCTTCGACAGCGGAGGACGTGAACCATGCTGTCGAGGCGGCGAAGGGCGCGTTCGATAAATGGCGGCTGACGCCGGCGCCGAAGCGCGCGGAGATTCTTTATCGCGCGGCGGAGATCATGATTCAGCGCAAGGAAGATTTGGCCGTCGACATGACGCGCGAAATGGGCAAAGTGCTGGCCGAAACGCGCGGCGACGTTCAGGAAGCCATCGACATGACGTATTTGATGGCGGGAGAAGGGCGGCGGCTGTTTGGGCAGACCACTCCTTCGGAGCTGCCGAATAAATTCGCGATGAGCGTGCGCGCGCCGATTGGCGTCTGCGGTTTGATCACCCCGTGGAATTTTCCCATCGCGATTCCGTCGTGGAAAATGATGCCCGCGCTCGTGTGCGGGAATACAGTAGTCATCAAACCGGCCGAGGACACGCCACTCTCGACATATTACCTGGTGCAGATTTTGGAGGAGGCTGGGCTGCCGGAGGGCGTGGCGAATATCGTCAGCGGAATGGGGCCGGACGCGGGCGCGGCGCTGGTGAATCATCCGGATGTGAAGCTCGTGAGCTTCACCGGTTCGTCGGAAGTCGGGAGAATCGTGGCGCAGGCGTGTGCGGGAACGTTCAAGCATTGCCATCTGGAAATGGGCGGCAAGAATATTATTTTGGTAATGGACGACGCGAATCTGGACCTTGCCGTCGATGGCGCGATCTGGGGCGGATTCGGCACCACGGGACAGCGCTGCACGGCGGCGAGCCGCGTCGCGGTGCACAAAAAAGTGTACAAAGAATTCGTGGATAAATTCGTGGCGCGCGCGAAATCGTTGCGCGTCGGCGATGGGTTACAGTCGAATGTCGACATGGGGCCGTCGATCAACGAAACGCAATTGCAGACGGTGATGAAGTACGTCGAAATCGGCAAACAGGAAGGCGCGAAGATTGCGACGGGCGGACACAGGCTCGACAAAGGTGCGCACGCGAAGGGGTGGTTCCACGAGCCGACCGTTTTTGTGGACTGCGATCCGAAGATGCGGATATCCCAGGAGGAAATTTTCGGGCCGGTCGTCTCCGTGATGCCTATGGACAGCCTCGACGAAGCGATTGAGATTGCGAATGGCGTGAAGTACGGATTGTCGTCGTCGATTTACACGCGCAACGTGAATGACGCTTTCCGCGCGCAGCGCGATTTGGACACGGGAATCGTTTACGTGAATGCGCCGACGATTGGCGCGGAGACGCACTTGCCGTTTGGCGGCACCAAGCAAACCGGCAACGGTCATCGCGAGTCCGGCGCGCCCGCGCTCGATTTTTATTCCGAGTGGAAGACGATTTACATCGACTATTCGGATCATTTGCAGCGCGCGCAAATTGACAACTCTGCGAGCTAAAGGATCGAGTTACCGCTTAGAGCCGAGAGCCGCGAACTCCTTCTCAGACGTTGATGTGAGGATGTAGCCGTGGCCATCGCCAAGCACATGAGCTTTGAGCCACCGCTCGGCTTCCGAATTGTTCGCGGCCACATATGCCTGCCAATTTCCAGCGAACTTGATATCGTTGTCGTAGCCTGTGTAGTTGGAAACGTAAAAGCTGTATCGTCCTGGGGGTAGAATATCAATCGCTTCAATACCGAGAATGGCGATCTGATGTTCATTCGCGATGGTGATGGAACGCAAAGCATCCGCGTAAGGAAGGATCAGTTCGTTTCCCGATGAGATCGCACGCTTTTTTAAATCTGCCGGAAGAATGCTCTCAAGATCACCTTGATCCATAACTTCTCCAAGAGTTTCGCGAGCATTAGTCACACCTGATCCGCCGAGGATGGAGGCGGCAGCGGCGAGGGCGGGGGTTGCGGCGCCACGACAGGATACGTTGCGGGCGTGTATGAAGCAGGCGGCGCGGCTGGCGCAAAATTACGCTGATACCAGAGCGTTTCGCCGGCGCGTTGCCACAGGCGCGTCCCGAGCCACCAGAGAATCATCAACTGACTGAGAAAAAATGCGCCGGTGATGGCCGTCGGCGACAGGATGTACATCCAGAGCCACAGGCCGATACAGAATCCGATGATCCCCACGACGCTGATGCTGAAATAAAGCCAGAAAAGCCTGCCGAAATTTCCAAACGTGAGACGCCACGCGACCGCGAGCGAGCGTCGCATGCGGCGTTCGTTTTGCGCGACGGAGTGAACTTCCGCCATGTCGAACCAGAGCCGAAGAACAATCAGCAAAAATAAAATTACAATGCCAACAATGATGTTGAACCAGATGCTCGCCATGGGAGAAACGGCGGTTTCTTCGATGTGATCGCCGGCGTTGCGAGCGATGAAGTGAAGAATCGCAATGGGAATCAGGCAAAGCAGCAGAAAAATGACGAGGCGGACGAAACGCCAGAGAAACGCGCCGCTCGATTCGAAAAATTCGGCCGTGGTCATGCGGCTGTCGCGGCGGTAGGCTTCGAGAATCCCTCCCGTGATGAAAAGCATAAAGGCGAAAAAGACCAGGCTGTAGGCGAAGGCCGTGGGCGACACGCTGAGAGGCGAAATGCCGGGCTGTTGCGCCAGTCCGCCAATGGCGGCGAGATCGAAGCCGTGAACGAGACGATCTGACGCGAGGCTGTGGTTGAGCATGTCGCCTGTCCTGCTGGCGAGTCCGCGAATGGAAAAGAAACCGAGGATCAAATTCACCGCGAAGATGAACCAGAGAACGCGCCGGCGACGCCATACGAGTCCCGCGCCTGCAAGAAAGAAGCCTGAGTTCTGTCCGGCCATAATTGCCTCTCCTTCAAGAGCAGAAAAGCCTCATGTCAGTCGCGATGGAAGGCATCGGAACGGGACATGAGCTACAAAGTGAAATCACGAAAAGCGAAACTCGAAAATCCAAAAAGCGAAACTCGAAAAATCAACACTGCTTGCCATTACGAAAGCAAAGGTAAGAATTTATGTGAGCCACGACAGGGCCTGGCCGAGCCACTCGCTCACAAAAAGCCAGATGTTCGACAGTTTTCGAGTGGCGCGCGTGTCAGGCGCGGCCGTTTTGCTATTGTTGTAAAAATTGCGATCCATCCAAATTCCGTATTGCGGATCGATTTGCGCCCAGACGATTTTCTCGGGCTTGGTGTATGAGTAGCGAATCCAACGGTCTTTGCCGTCCCAACGTTCGTGCGCAATTTCGCCATTGTCGAATTTCACTTCGACGTCCACGGGACAAATGAAATCACCGTTGCGATGAACAAGTACGGTGTCGCGATATTCCGGCGGAGCTTTCTTCAACGAATCATGTTTCGCGGCAGCTCCGGACTCATCGTACCAATCCACGCGGTCGGAGCGGATGTTGCGAACTTCATAGTCGAGCACCTGCGTGCCCTTGAAGGCTTGATCGAAATACCAGCTCAGATTCTGCCCCGCGACTTCCTGAATCGTGTTCATGAAGTCGGTTCCGGTGGGATGCTTGAAGCGATACCGCATGAAGTAGGTGCGCATCGCCTGGGTCATTTTTTCGGGGCCGATGATTTTTTCGAGCGTCAGCAAAACGGTTGCGGTCTTGCCGTAAGTGACGCCGCCATACGCGCCATCGTTCATGTATTGCCAGCCGAAGCGCGTCAGCGGATCCGTGTCCGGATCGGAAAGGTAGCCGAGGCGCTGCGTTTCATAATCGCTCGCTTGGATGAAGGGGAAGTTAACGGCCGAAGTTTTTTGGCCGTAGAGCGCGGCCATTATTTTCGCTTCCGTGTAGCTGTTGATGCCCTCGTCCATCCACGCTTCCTCGAATTCATTTGTTGCGACCATGGCATACCAATATTGATGGCCGAATTCGTGCTCGACCACGATCTCGGGTTCGAGGTCGCCTTTGGGCGCGAACCAATCGGGTCCCGTGCCCGCCGTGATAAGCGTCGGATATTCCATTCCGCCGGCATCTTCGCCGCCATGGGGAGGGTCGACAATCGTGAGGCGGTCGTAGGGATACGGGCCGTACCATTTATCGAAAAGTGTCAGCGTGCCCTTGATTGCCTTGATGTAACGCGGCGCCGAAGCCATGTGCCCCGGCGACATCAGCACGTGAATTTTCACCGTGCCGGCGCTGCCCGTCCACGAATCCTCGACCTCGGTGAAATGCGGGCTGGCGGTCCACGAAAAATCAATCACATCCTGGGAATGGTAGGTGAGCGACTTGGTGCCGTCTCCGTTGTTTTCGCTGGCGACCAGATCGCCGCCGGCGCCGACGATTTCGTTCTCGGGGATTGTGACGCGAACATCATATGTGCCGAAGTCGGAGAAAAATTCCGTGGTGGCGTGAAATTGATGGCAGTTCCAAGCATTCTTCCACCACACGCCGACTTTTGGGAACCATTGGCCGACCATGATGAAATCGCGCTTGTATCCGGTACGCTCGACGACTTCCGGAAGCTGATCGCGGAATGTCATGCGGAATTGCACCGACGCGCCCGGAGCGACGGGCTTGGGCAACGTGACTTGCATCACTGTATGGTCGTCGGCGTTGTGATCGTCGGGCTGAATGAATTGCATTTTGCCGGTGAGGTCACCCATGCCTTCGACTTCGAATTTCGAAATCGTGATCGCGCCGTAGTGTTTTGGGTCCCAGCCTGAACCGGCGCTTGTTCCGCGCGTACCGGAGAGGCGGACTTCGGTCATGAAAGTGGACTTGGGCTGGAACGCGTTCAGGTAAAGATGAAAGGGGAAAGTCTGCTGCGGCTTGCCGGTGAGATTTTTGTAGGTGAGGTACTCGGTGGCGTCGATGGTCTTTTTATCGGCGTTCAGGTGCGCGTCGATCTGGTAATTCACAACACGCGTGGAGAGCGGCGCGCCCGCGTTGGACGGAGTGTATAGCGGCGGCGGAGTGGATTGTGCGCGGACAGATGCAGCCAAAAAGAGTGAAAAGCTCGAAAGAATGGCGCGAAAAATCCAGCGACGCTTCATGCGGCCTCCACAAACGCAGGAAAATCGGCCCGACGAATCCTCGACGCGGCAGAAGCATATGCCAGCAAAGCCGCGCGGGCAATGCCGTTCTAATATCGCGCGCCTGGGCGTGCGTATGACTTGCCTTACGGGAGCGGCACGGATTTTACACACCATGAACGACGCAAGTTGACGCTGCCGCGCGTGGTGGTTACACTAAAAATAGAGGCAGCGCAGCGTCTGCCTGCCCGCCGCAATTCGCAAACGCAATTGCGCGGATGCAATTCGTAAGAGATGTTTCGAGGCTCATGACCGCAGCTCCAGCATTACAACAGACGCGCCACCGCCAAGTGCTCGCGGAAGTGGTGCGCGCGTACATCGAAACGGGCGAACCGGTTTCGTCGCGCACGATTGTGCGCATGCACGCCGAGCCGCTAAGCTCCGCGACGATTCGCAACATCATGGCGGACCTGGAAGACGAAGGCTTGCTGTACCAGCCGCACACTTCGGCGGGACGCGTGCCCACGGCGTCGGCGTACCGTTTTTACGTGGAGCAGATCGCCGCGCAAGCCACGCCGCGCACCGAAGACCGCGAATGGATCCGGCGGGAACTCGATGCGGCGACGACTCCCGAGGGAGTGATGGAGCGCGCGAGCAACGTGCTGGCGGCGGTTTCGCGCGGGCTGGGAATCATCGTTTCGCCGCCACTATCGCGGACGCTGGTCGAGCATATGCGTTTTCTGCTGCTGCCGGACGGCCGCGTGCTTGTTGTGCTGGTCACCAGCGGCGGAATCACGCGCGACAAATGCATTCGACCGGAGCGCGCTTTCCTGCAGCCGGAACTCGATCGCATCGCGGAATATTTGAACAGCCATTATCCGCGATGGACGCTCGAAGCGATTTGCGCGGACTTGAAGGCACAGCTCGAGCGCGACCGCGAACGCTATGAAAAACTGGCGAGTGGCGCGTTGATGCTGTGCGACCCGAAATTGCTGGGAGAAGACGCGGAGCGAGTTGTCTATATTGGCGGAGCGGCGCAATTTGCGGCGGCGGCGGAATTTCAGAATCAGGAGCAGCTCGGCGAATTGTTGACGACCATCGAGGAGCGCGACCGGCTGATTGCGTTGCTGAGCGGCTGCATCGAGGGGCCGGAGCCTGTGCACGTTGAGCTGGGGGTCGAGAAAATGTCGAACGCGGGCAAACACCTCGCGCTCGTGAGCGCTCCTTACGGCAGCGGCCAGCAAGCTCGCCGAGGCGATCAGGCTCAGGGAACGCTCGGAATTTTGGGCCCGATGCGCATGCATTACGAACGCGTGATTACCGTCGTCGCGCTGATGTCTCAATTTTTCTCCGAGGAGTCGAAGGGGGACAAACTGCCGTGAGCAGACGTGGTGATTCAGAAAGGGAACAGGAGCCGGCGACAGCCGCGAACGCAAGCGCCGCGGAAGCCGGTACCAACGATAACGCGCCCGCGGAAAGCGCGTCGGTTCCAGAGCTCGAAAAGCTCGTCGCCGAGAAAACGGATATGAGGAACGCGCTTGTCCGTTTGCAGGCGGATTTCGAAAATTATCGCAAGCGCATCGAGCGTGAACGCCATCAGGAACGCCATCGCGGCGCCGAAACGCTGGTCGAGCATCTGCTGCCCGTTCTGGACGCGTTTGACCGCGCCATTTCCGCGCATCCAGACGCGGCGCACGACGAGTACCGCACCGGCTTTCAACTGATTCGCAAGCAGCTGTTCGACGCGCTCACGAAACAGGGCCTCCAGAAAATCGAAACGGACGGCAAACGGTTCGATCCGCACATGCACCATGCGATTGAACGCCGCGAAACCAGCGACGAGCCGGACGGCGCGATACTCGAGGAATTGCAGGCCGGCTACACCTTTCACGGCAAAGTATTGCGGCCGGCGATGGTGCGCGTGGCCGTGAATCCCGAGGGTGGGGATCTCGCATCGAATTCTTCAACAAACTAATTCAAGAAAGGGAATTGAGACCACAGAATGCCTTCGACTTCCAAACGAGATTATTACGAAGTGCTCGAAGTGACGCGCGAGGCCACCAGCGAGCAAATCAAGAGCGCGTATCGCAAAGCTGCGCTGAAATGGCATCCGGATCGCAATCCGGAAAATAAAACCGCCACGGAGCACAAATTCCGCGAGGCCAGCGAAGCCTACAGCGTTCTTTCCGATCCACAGAAACGCGCCGCGTACGACCGTTACGGCCACGCCGGAATCAGCGGCCAGGTGTTTGACACCAGCAACATGGGAACGATTTTCGAGGAATTTCAGGACGTCTTCGGCGATATTTTCGGCTTTCAGGATATTTTCGGCGGGGGCGCGGGCGGCAGACGTCGCGGCGGACGTTCCCGCGCGCAACGCGGGGCCGATTTGCGTTACGACCTGAAGCTCTCATTCGAAGACGCTGCCGCCGGCGTCAAAACCAAAATCAAAATTCCGCGCATGGAAAATTGCGAAACTTGCAAAGGCACGGGAGCGAAGCCGGGCAGCGGCATGCAATCCTGCGGCACTTGCAAGGGGCACGGGCAATTGCATTATCAGCAGGGATTTTTCGCCGTATCGCGGACATGCCCCGCATGCGGCGGCGCGGGTCAAACCATCAAGGAAAGCTGCGCCGAATGTCGCGGCCAGGGCCGCATTGAGCGTTCGCGCACCATCGAAGTCGCGATTCCCGCGGGCGTCGATAACGGCATGCGCCTGCGCGTCCCCGGCGAAGGCGAGCCCGGCGCGAATGGCGGACCTGCCGGAGATTTATACGCCTTCATCGAAGTGAGCGAAAATTCGTTTTTCGAAAGGCGCGGCGCCGACCTTTATTGCAACGTTCCCATCAGTATCGCGCAAGCGGCGCTCGGCGCGGAGATCCGCGTTCCTACGCTTCACGGCGACGAAAATCTTTCCATCCCCGAGGGCACGCAGCCGGGGACGCTGTTCCGCAAGAAGGGCAAAGGATTGCCGGACCCGCACGGCGGCAAAGGCGACCTCTACGTGAATGTGCGCGTGGCGGTTCCATCAAAATTGACCAAGGAGCAGAAAGCGCTCTTCGAGCAGTTGCATCGCGTGGTGAAGGTCGAAAACAAGCCCGTCGAGCGCGGCTCCAGCTTCTTTGACAAAGTGAAAGACATCTTCAGCTAAACCGATTCAGAGCCCCCAAGGAATCGCTTCCTGGGCGGCCTTATCAATTCCGTTTACATCGGTTAGTTGCATCGCCGCGCCCCGCCTGTAAGATATATGCGAGTAAAAATTGAGGGCAATTCGATTTGTTCTTCTCGGCTTTCGTGAACAACTGATGCGGCGACGATTCTTCGTTGAGAAATTCGAAGGCGGTCGCGCGGAAATGCGCGGCGAAGCGGCGGAGCATTTGGGGCACGTGCTGCGCGCGGAGCCCGGGCAGCTTTATGAATTGAGTGATGGCGAGCAGGTGTGGCTCGGTCGCGTCGAGAAGATTTCGCGGTCAACCGGGAAGGGCGCGGCGATTGAATTCGCGCTCACGGAGAAGATTGCAGCGGAAGGATCGCTCTTGCGGATTGCGTTGCTGCTGAGCATCGTGAAATTTGATCGGATGGAATGGTGTCTGGAGAAGGCGACGGAACTGGGCGTCGCGGAAATTGTTCCGCTGGCGGCGGCGCGAAGCGAGAAAACGCTTATTTTGGCGGCGAAGAAACGCGCCGAACGCTGGCGGAAAATTCTGGTGGAGTCGGCGCAGCAGTCGAGAAGACTGCGGCCGCCGCTCCTCGCGGAGATTGCGAAGACGGAAAACGCGCTTGCCGCAGCCGATGCGGCCCTGAAAATCATGTTGTCGGAGCGTGCCGATGCGACACCGCTGCGCGAAATTGTGCGGGACGCATCCGCCAAAAAAGTTTGCATCGCGATTGGGCCCGAGGGCGGGTGGACGGACGCGGAATTTGCAGCGGCGGAGAGAAACGGCTTTCAGGGAGCGTCGCTGGGACGTGAAATTTTGCGCACGGAAACGGCAGTGATCGCGTCGCTGGCAATTTTGCGCTACGCGCTGGAGAAGCAGTGACCGGTGATGGGTGACAAGTGACGAGCGAAAAATCAGCACCGCCAACGCCTGAAGCCCGAACTGCGACAAAGGTTTTTTGTAGGGGCGGGTTTATCCCGCCCAGCATTTGCGCCAACGGTGCGATCAGGGCCGAGAAAGGGCGGCGGCGTAAAGCCGCCCCTACGGCGTCAGGCGGCCGTGAGTGTAGTGGAATTCGTGTTTCACTTCATCGTAGTCGTGCATCTTGGGGAGAATCGGGACGCGGCAATTGCGGCAGCCCCGGTTGTAATGTTCGGCGAATTCCTGCGGGAACCGGCGCACGATGCTCGGAATGATCAGCGAATGTTCCGTGGGCAAAAAGCAGCGATTGCCACGCGGCGCGTTGATGGAAGCGTGGAGAATATCTTCAATATCGATTTCGTTGCCGGTGCCTTCGATAAGCTTTTCGAGACCGCGCGTCGCTTCGTACGTGCCGTCTTTGCAGGAGCGGCACTGGCCGCAGGATTCGATCCACAGAAATTTTGAAAAAATGTGCGCGACTTGCACCATGCAGTTGGAGTCGTCGTAGACCATGAAGCCTGCTGAGCCAAGCCCCGAACCCGCGTTGCGCATCGAGCCGAAGTCGAGCGGCGTGTCGATGGACTCAGGGTAAAGGCCCGCGCTGGCAACGCCGGAGAAAATCGCTTTGAGTTTTCGACCGGGTTTGAGGCCACCGCCCGCCTTCTCGATGAGTTCGCGCATCGTTGTGCCCATCGGCAATTCGTAAAGGCCTTCGCGCTGCACGTCTCCGGAGAGTGTAAAGATTGTGTGGCCCGGCGTGTCGGCGGTGCCCATGGAGCGAAACCAGTCGGCGCCGTTGCGAATGATGTGTGTGACGGTGGACATGGACTCGCAATTATTGACGAGCGTTGGATTCGTGCGATCAGGAATGCAGGATGGGTAGCCGGCGAAAAGTCCGAGCACGTAAGGCGGATAATCCATTTCGCGTGGCATCGCTTCGCGGCCTTCGATGACTTCGAGCATGGCCTTTTCTTCGCCTAGCAAATAATCCTCGGGGCCGTAGACGAACTGGATTGGAATGCCACCCAACGCGTTGCGAGCGGTCATTTCCTGGTGTGCGCGCGCCGTGGAAGCGATGGCGTGTTCGAATGTGCCTTTCATCGCGATGAAAGCCTTTTGGGCGTTCATTGCATACGCGGCGATGGCGACGCCTTCGAGGAGTTGGTAGGGATTGCGGCCCATCATCATGCGATCTTTGTACGTGCCGGGCTCGCCTTCGGTGGCGTTGCAAGCGACGAATTTTGTGGGACACGGGTCGCTCGCGATGCTAGCCCATTTAATGCCGACCGGGAAACCGGCGCCGCCGCGTCCGCGAAGGCCGGATTTCTTGACTTCGGCGATCACCGCTTCGCGCGGCATAGAGCGCGCTTTTTCAAGGGCTTTTAGACCGCCAATGGCGATGTAGTCGTCGAGCGATTGCAGCGGTTTGTCCGGCAAGAGATAAGGTTTGCCGTTACGCGAGGCCTGACTGGTGTCCATCCGTGCTCCCTCTCTGAAAGAGCCTTTCGTGGGATAAGTGCTTCGTGCCAACGCGCGCATCTGAGTGCGATGAAAGCGGCGACGGCAACCCCGAATCGTAGCACAGACATGCAAGGACAAGGGAGCGGCAACGTACAAAAAGTTCAGCGGCAGGTTGCAACGTACAGGCATTAGGCAACGTCAGATATACAAGGGCCAAGAAGGTTGACCGGATCGAACGGAGCGGCGGCCTTAGTTTTTCCCTTCTTTGTGTGGTTCGATGATGCCGATCACAGATGGTCGGCTGAGCAAGGACTGAATTGGGGCGGACGCTAGCTACGCACAAGACATCACGGAGAAACATGAAGCACTTCACAAAACTGAACCTTATTTTCTGCATCCTTGCGTTTTTCGCGGCCGCAGGATGCACGGAGCACGCGGCTCCTCCCCCGGATACACCGGTTGTGCCGGTGATGGCGGCGAAGGCGGTGGTCAAGGCCGTGCCGATCGAGTTGCACGCCATCGGAACGGGAGAAGCATCGTCAACTGTTTCGGTGGAATCGCAAGTTGCCGGAATTGTGAGCGAAGTGCATTACAAGCAGGGGCAATTCGTGACGAAGGGCGATTTGCTGGTGACGCTGGACAACCGGCCGTTTGTGGCGAATCTGCAGCTTGCGGAAGCGAATTTGGCAAAGGATAGGGCGAGCGCGGTATTGGCGAAAGTGCAAGCGGGACGGTACGAAAAACTTTATCAGTCAGGAATCGTGCCGAAAGAGCAGTACGATCAGTTTGTCGCAACGGCGGATGCGAGCGAAGCGGCGGTGCAGGCGGACCAAGCCACGATTGAGACGGCGAAGCTGCAAGTTGCCTACTGCTTGATTTACGCACCCATCAGCGGACGCACCGGCAGCCAACTTGTGTATCCAGGCGCGGTGGTAAAAGCCAACGATCTTCCGATTCTAGTGGTCATCAACAAGATTTCGCCGGTGTACGTGGATTTCTCCGTGCCGCAGCAATACCTGGATGAGATCAAGGCTTACATGAAACGAGGCAAGCTGCCGATCGAGGCGACCCCGTCGGACAACGCGAAGCCCGAATCCGGATACCTGACGTTTGTGAACAATACGGTAGACGCGACGACGGGAACGATAGTGCTGAAGGGAACATTCCCCAATACGGATTCGCGATTGTGGCCCGGGGAGTTTGTCACCGTGATCTTGCGATTGTCCGAACAGGAGAAAGCGGTGGTGGTGCCGTCGCAGGCAGTGCAGACGGGGCAGCAAGGCGATTACATATTTGTGATCAAACCGGATATGACGGTGGATTCGCGCGCGGTGAAAGTGGCGCGCACGGTTGGCGGGGAGTCCGTTATCACGGACGGAGTGAAGGCCGGGGAAACCGTGGTGACGGACGGACAGGTGCGACTGGTGCCGGGCGTGAAAGTGGAAGTGAAGACGAGTCTCTGAGGAAGCGCGAGATCTAGAATGCAAATCGCGGAAAATTTTATTAAGCGTCCGGTGATGACCAGCTTGACCATGCTGGCGATTCTGCTGTTTGGCGTGATTGCCTATCAGAAGCTCGCGGTCAGCGATTTACCCAACGTCGATTTCCCCACGCTTAGTGTTTCAGCGAACTTGGCGGGCGCGAGTCCGGAGACGATGGCTTCGGCGGTGGCCACGCCGCTCGAAAAACAATTCACGACGATCGCGGGGCTCGACTCGATGACTTCAACGAGCTCGCTGGGATCGACTTCCATCACGCTGCAATTCGATTTGTCGCGAAACATTGATGCGGCGGCGCAGGATGTACAGACGGCCATTACGGCCGCGGCGAACCAGTTGCCGCCGAATATGCCGACGCCACCGACGTTCAGGAAAGTAAATCCGGCGGACTCGCCGATTTTCTTCCTGGCCGTAACCTCTCCGACGCTGCCGTTATCCGAGGTGGACGAGTACGCGGAGACGCTGCTGGGACAACAGATATCGATGATCAGCGGCGTGGCGCAGGTGTCGGTGTTCGGGTCGATGAAATACGCCGTGCGTATTCAACTTGATCCGAAGGAATTGGCGAGCAGGCAGATAGGGATCGACGAAGTAACGGCCGCAGTTCAAAACGCGAATGTGAATTTGCCGACGGGAACACTGTATGGAGCGCACAAGGCGTTCACTGTTCAAGCCAACGGCCAAATGACGGACGCCGGGATGTACCGGCAGATGATCGTGGCGTATCGGAACGGCTCGCCGGTGCGGCTGGATGAACTAGGGAAAGTGTACGACAGCGTACAGAACACGAAACTGGCGAACTGGATTAACACAAAGCCCGGAATCATCCTCGCCATCCAGCGGCAGCCGGGGACGAACACGATCGAGATCGTCAATGCGATCCGAAAGCTGCTGCCGAGCTTCCGCGCCATCATGCCGCCGGCGATGGAAATGTCGATCGAGCACGACCGGTCGATATCGATCAAAGAATCGGTGAACGACGTGAAGTTCAGTTTGTTGCTGGCGGTCATTCTGGTGGTGCTGGTGATTTTTCTTTTTCTGCGAAATGCTTCGGCCACGATTATTCCGAGCCTGGCGCTGCCGATGTCGATCATCGGCACGTTCGCGGTGATGTACCTGCTGGACTACACGGTGGACAACTTATCACTGCTGGCCTTGACGCTATCGGTGGGTTTCGTCGTCGATGATGCGATCGTGATGCTGGAAAACATCGTGCGGCACATGGAGCATGGCGAAGGAGTGCTGGAAGCGTCGCTGAGCGGCTCGCGCGAAATTGGATTCACGATTGTGTCGATGACCTGCTCGCTGGCCGCCGTTTTTCTGCCGGTCTTTTTTATGGGCGGAATTTTAGGGCGGTTGCTGCATGAATTTGCGGTGGTCATCATTTCGGCGATTCTGGTTTCCGGGCTTGTGTCGCTGACGTTGACGCCGATGTTGTGCAGCCGGTTCCTGAGACCGCACATCGGCGAAAAGCACGGGCGAATGTACAACGCGCTGGAACGGATGTTCGCGGGAATGCTGCATTCGTACGAAGTGACACTGCGATGGTCGATGAGGCATCGCGTGACGGTAATGGCGATGGGAGTGCTGTTGCTGGCGGGTACGGCTTGGGAATTCTGGGTGATTCCGAAGGGATTCTTGCCCGACGAGGATCAGTCCGAAGTGATTGGTTTCGCGGAAGCGAATGAAGGAATTTCATTTGACGCGATGAAGGCGCACCAGGAGGTCCTGAATAAGATTGTGTGGGCCGACCCCAACACGATGCAATTCTTCTCGAGCATAAGCGAAGGCGGACAGGGACTGAACATCGGGCGGTTTTATGATCACTTGAAGGATCCTTCCGAGCGCCCCTTAGTCACCAACGCGACATACAACGATTGGAATGCGAAGGTCGGGCACGTAGCCGTGATCGGATCGCTGCTGCATGCGATCCGGCCGTTATTCGAACATCACATGACGATTCCGGACGTAATGCAGGAAATGCAGCCGAAACTCAACACGATCCCTGGGCTGCGAGTCTTCCTGCAAAATCCGCCGCCGATTCGGATCGGCGGGCAACAGACGAAAAGCCAGTATCAATACACACTGGTGAGCCCGCAAACGGATCAGCTCTACAAGTACGCGCAAGTTTTGAGCGACAAGATGAAGCAGTTGCCTGGATTGCAGAACGTGACGACGGATCTGCAAATCAAAAGCCCGCAAGTGAACGTGAAGATTGACCGGGATAAAGCGCAGGTGGTGGGTGTTTCACCGCAGCAAATCGAAAACGCGTTGTTCACGGCGTATGGCCAGCGGCAGATCTCGACAATCTACGCGCCGAACAACGAATACTGGGTGATCATGGAGCTCGAGCCGCAATATCAGCTCGACCCGCAGATGCTGTCTTACCTGTACGTGCGGTCGTCAAATGGACAGCTTGTACCGCTCAACTCGGTGGCGAGTTTGACGACAAGCCTGGGTCCGCTGACGGTAAATCATATGGGACAGCTTCCGTCGGTGACGATTTCGTTCGATTTGCTTCCGGGCGTTTCGCTGGGACAGGGAGTGGATGAAATTCAGAAGTTGGCGGCGGCGACATTGCCGCTGACGATCAACACCAGTTTCCAGGGGACGGCGCAGGCCTTTCAACAGTCGCTGAAGGGATTGGGCATGCTGCTGGTGATGGCCATTCTTGTGATTTATATCGTATTGGGGATTTTGTACGAGAGCTTTATTCACCCGCTGACGATTCTTTCCGGGTTGCCAGCGGCAGCGTTTGGAGCGCTACTGACACTGCTGGCGTTTGGTATGCAGCTCGACCTGTTTGGGTTCGTGGGCATCATCATGCTGATCGGAATTGTGAAGAAGAACGCGATTATGATGGTGGACTTCGCGCTGGAACTGGAGCGAAGCGGAAGCCATACGGCTGCCGAGGCAGCCATGCAGGGATGCTTGATACGTTTCCGACCAATTATGATGACAACGATGGCGGCAATCATGGGCACTTTGCCGATCGCGGTCGGATTTGGAGCGGGAGCAAACTCGCGACGCCCGCTGGGTGTATCGGTGGTTGGCGGACTGATTTTCGCGCAGGTGGTGACACTATATTTGACCCCTGTTTTCTACACCTATATGGATTCGTTCCAAAAGTGGCTGGGTAAGGGAGCACGGAAGACCGTTGGGGAGCAGGGAATGAGATTGAACGAGCCGCTGCTGGCACCGCACTCGAAACGTGTCGCAGAAAACTGAGCGGATTCCCGAAACGGAACTGATTGAAGCGAATGCAAGCCGGATTTGAGTACTATTGACCCCGGCCCCCCGCAGGTACTAGTATTCCATCATTGGATCAATTTTCTGTTCGATTCTTACTTTAGCGCATTGATATATAAGCGGTTAGAAGTACCCGAGGAATCCTGCACAGTGCCCAACAGGTTGCAATTTCGTCAAGAACCATCACTGGAATCAAAAATGCGAGCTAAGCGGCGAGGACCGCGGATGAATTCGCGCGTCCCCGTGGCCATTGAATGGGTGGAGAGCACGGCGAAGGCACCGCACCAGGAAACCGCGCACACGCGCGTAGTGAACTTCTATGGCTGTTTGCTGGTGGTTCCACGTGCCATGAAACTAGAGCAGCGTCTCATCGTTACAAACTTGGCAAACCAACGCTCGATTGGCGCAGTGGTCGTTTACACAGGAAACAAGCGGGTGGATGGTTGGGAGCTTGGAGTGGAATTGGTTCAGCCGAAACTAGACTTCTGGGGTTTAGAACTGTAGAGGCACGCCGCAGATTTAGAGACCCGAAATTCCCGCTGATCGGTGAATCAAGCTTTGCCGGAGAGTTGCGATGATGAGTCGCGAAGGTCCGGCAAAGGAAGAGCTAGCGCAAGTAGCACCTCATGAGGAACGGAGACGCAGCCAACGAGTGAGGCTTCGCGTTTCAGTGAAACTGCACGTTAGTATTCCAGAAAAACCGGAAACAATCGAAGCACAGACCGCGGATGTGAATGACCATGGCGCGTTACTGGCCTGTCCCGGAACTTTCCCAATGAATGCGCGGTTCATTCTGGAGCACAAAGGTTCGCAGCAACGGATCGGGTGCCGGGTGACTCGGACGCCGACCGCGACTCACGGAGGATTTCTGGTTCCGGTGGAATTCGACACAGCGGCTCCGGGATTTTGGCATATCTCGTTTCCGCCGACGGATTGGAAGGCGTCGGAGGAATAGTATGCCGAGGATTTAGATTTTCCTGCCAAGACAAACGCGGGTCGCTCGGCTTGTAGAACACTCCCCAAGCGAAGAAGGACGCAAAACCCAGAGTGCACGAAAAATATTTTCGTCCGCAGGGTTCCCGAAGTTGCCGGATGTAATCGCAAAAAAATTTATTGTGAAGCGCGAACGAACGGGATTTGGTCGAGGTCCAGATTGCCGCCGGACAAGATGATGCCGATGCGTTTGCCATCGACGAGAAATTTTTTGTGGATGGCGATGGCGGCGGAGACGGCGCCGGAGGGTTCGACAATTAGTTTCAGGCGTTCCCAGAGAGTGCGCATGGTGGCGAGGATTTCTTCCTCGGTGACGAGAGCGATTTCGTCGACGCGCTGGCGGAGAATCGAAAATGTGAGAGGGCAGAGAGTGGCGCGAAGACCGTCGGCGATGGTTTCGGTTTTGGCTGCTGGCTCGATTTTGCCAGAAGCGAGCGAGCGATAAGCGTCGTCAGCGTTTTTCGGTTCAGCGCCAATCACGTGGATTTGCGGGCGAATGGATTTTGCTGCTATAGAAGTACCGCTGAGGAGACCGCCGCCGCTGACAGGCGTGATGATGACGTCGAGATCCGGGACGTCTTCGAGCAATTCGACGGTTGCCGTACCCTGGCCGGCGATGACGCGAACGTTGTTATAGGGGTGGATGAGGACAGCGCCCGTTTTTTCTTGCAGGATTTTGCAAGCGGCGTCGCGCGACGCGACGCTATATTCGCACTCGGTGACGCGGCCGCCGTAGGCCTCGACAGCTTGACGCTTGGCGCGCGGTGCGGTGCCGGGCATGACGATCCACGCGGGAATGCCGCGGCG